>BNJT01001165.1_pt1 | contig 144399 bp, 144 predicted proteins | sample 8540491 | NCBI WGS metagenome assembly BNJT01 (sample SAMD00202455, study PRJDB9452) | human saliva metagenome | host: Homo sapiens
GAAGCAAACAGCAGCGGATTTTTATATTGTAGTCAGGATGATTTACTTACCTCCGTCCATTTTCTTTTTTCAATTCGCAAGAGCATCAATGTTCTAAGAGTTGTTTTTCACTTGAATACAGTCTTAGCTGCAGCTTCTTTTTTACATTTTTCTTCATCTCTCAGAAAGACCAGGGAAAAACCACTACCTCTTGAATTTCGTTGAACCCAATTCATTTTAAACTGAGCTTGTTCTCCTTTCTTGATTTGTGAACCATCTTCTTTCTAACAATCTTGAAGGGCAGAATGTTTCTACTTCTGCATCTTCAAAACTGAACCTGAGCTCCTTTATCGAAAACATCCACTGCAGTTCCCATGTACAAAGTTCCTTCCAGCGTATTTAGATTCGTAGGTCTATCCCGCGTTTTCAGTCAACTGTTTGTGTCCTTTCTTCTTTTCAAGAAGTCTTCAGCTTCATCAAGTTCTAGAACTACTACATCTAGTTTGTCACCCACAGCGGCAGAACCTCGATGGATGCTTGATTTTTAACCAAGAAAGATCAGAGATGTAGATAAGTCTGTCTATTCCTTCTTCCAATTTCTACAACACACCGAAATTAGTAAAGTTTCTAATGTAGTTCCTGTGTGCTTAGAACCTACTGGATATTTAGACCGATGTCAGCCCATGGATCTGGAGTCGTAATTGTTTGATACCCAATGAAATTCTTTTTCATCTTTATCCAAAGTAAGAACTACTGCTTCTACCTCATCACCGATTTTCACGAAATTTGCACTTAAGGTGAGTAGACCAAGACATTTCAGAAACATGGATAAGTCCTTCTACACCTGGAGCGATTTTCATTGAACCAACCGTAGTCAGCAAGAACTACTACTTTCCTTTTACCTTGTTCCTACTTTCTAAGTCAGCAGAAAGAGCTTCCACGGATGTGGTTCTAGTTGTTTGATACCGTTGAATTTTGTTTTCATCATCGAAATCAAGGATTACCACTTTACAGTTTGTCCTTCGAAAGGAATTCTGATGGGTGGTTTACTCTTTGACCAAGAAAGGTCTGTGATGTATAAGTCCATCTACACCACCAAGGTCGATGAATAATTCGTAAGAAGTAATGTTTTAACAGTTCCTTCTAGAACTTGTCCTTCTAATTGAGAAATGATTTCTTTTTCTATTGTCCTTCTCGATATCAGCCCGGATAAGAGCTTTGTGAGAAACTACCACATTTTTGAATCTTGGGGTTGATTTTCACCACTTTGAACTCCATCGTTTTTCCTACGGAACTGGTCGTAGTCTTGGATAGGTTTCACATCGATCCGAGAACCAGTAAGAATGCTTCGATATCGAAAACATCTACGATCATACCACCTTTTGTTCTAGACTTCACGAAACCATTTACGATTTCACCAGACTGGTGGTTCTCCATTACTTTATCCCAAGCTGAAGCAAGTTCTTGCTTTTTTGTGAGAAAGCTGAAGCTGACCTGTTTGTCTCTCTCTTCTTGTTCACCATTACTTCCACTTCATCACTCACTTTTAGGCCAGAGTTGTAACGGAATTCGTTGAGAGAAATTACTCCCCAGACTTGAAGTTGATATTCACAACGCTTCTTGTCTGGTAAGTCTTACCACTTTCCCGATGATTACATCAGATTCGGAAAGGTCGTTCAAAGAACCTTTGTAGATTTCTTCAATCTATTTTTTCTTTTCGTCCTCAGCGTTAAGACCAGACTCAAAGAATCCCAGTCAAACTGCTCTGGAGCCACATTTTGGTTCATTAGAACCTCTTCTTGTTTTGACATAAAATATCACTTTGTATTCCTTTTTCCTCAGTATTATGGCGTGTGGACTGAAAAATCGGGAAGAAGTTACATGGGACTTTTCTCTCTGCTTTTTGCTGTACCTCCCACAAAAACGCTGCAAAGATAATCTTTTTGAATTAAGTTTTATAAATCAAAGTTTTCTTTTTATTCTAATCTTTTTCAAAAAGCATATTTTTGTTTGGATTTACATTTTCCCACTTTTCAGAAAGTTTCAAACTATGTTATTTTATTGAAATTATTTAAAATCAGTTAAATTTTTTTTATTCAGAAAAACTTTACGAACTTTGTACCATGGAAATAAGTGCTGTACCGGATTCCCATTGTGGAAATTCTACAGAAAAGGAACTTTATTTTGTAAAGCGGGAAGACCTACCGATCCGGAGACTGGAACAAGATTGGAAAATGTTTTAATGTGAAAACTACCTTTTCCCAGCCGGTGGAAAATCCGGCGTTGATAACTTTCGGCGGGGCTTATTCCAATCATATCGTAAAGTAGCTGCAGCCGTAGGAGCAGAAGTTTCAAATCACATGGGTTATCCGTGGCAATGAACTCGAAGGAGAGGCAGGACAATCCCACAATTATCCGCGGCCATGAAAAGCGTATGGAGTTTTTTCTTGTTTCGCGCGAGGAATACCGCGATAAAGCGAAAATTAGTGAAGATTTGCAAAACATCCACAGGCCTCATTGTTCCAGAAGGCGGAACCAATGAACTCGGCAGTGAAAGGTGCAGCACATGCTGATGAGAGAACAAAAGATTTTGATTATCTTTGCAGCGGTAGGTACAGGAGGGACGGTATCGGGCTTGTCCAAGTTTGCGGAGGAACATCATGAAGTGGGATTTAAAATCGTGAATGATTCCTCTCTGAAGAAAGAATTTCAAAGCTGAGTGAAGAAAGAATTTAAACTTTTTGAAGCTCACGATGGGAGATAGGAAAGATAACGGATGAAAACATCTTTGTTAATTGGTTTTATCAGAAGTATACGTTCCATTAGACCCTATATACACAGGAAAATGATGAAAAAACTATTTGAACTGATAGAAGGGAGATTATTTCAAGAATAGTAAAATTTAGCATTTCATGGTAAGTGGGTTTAAGGGATTTAGGAGCAAACGACCTGTTGAAGAAGCAAAATAGAGAATTAATCAACATTAAAATTTAATAAAATGGAAAAATTATTATGCACACTTTCGTTCAAGATTACGCTTTCGGCGGTGCAGGACTGGAAAACAGATGACCGGTCACATCCAGAATTTTGCGAACACGCCGTAGAAGAAATGAATTGTATAAAATTCCGGCATAAAACTCACCAGGGACTTTAGGAACGGGCGGCGGAATAAAGCCGACTGGCAAAAGAAGAAAAAAAACCACTTTTGAATAAATGCAAAGAAGACTGGACAGGAAAACAATGCGCCACACAGATGATGATGCGCCCACGAATGCTTCCGCGTGTATGAAGACCCGCGCCAGTCTTTATATAGAGACCATCTATGCCGACAAGGAAATATTATACAGGGCTTTTAAACTTGATATGAAAGACTACAAAGCATGCGCCACGGACTGAAAAAAAAAGCAGGCTATGCAACCAATCCGGAAATATGCTTATATCTGATAGACAGAATAGAAAAGTATAAACTCCATGAATTTGACCACCTGAAACCGTATTGAAGTAGAGAACAACCTACGTTGCTTTACCCATATAAGTGTTAAAGGAAGAAATTGTCATAAAAGCAGTTTCTGAGCCGAGAGAAGAAAAAAGTGGAAGTGAGAAGTGAAGAGAAAACTCCTCCCGCTGTAAAGAAGATGACAAACAGGATGTCTCAATGTTTATCATAAAATCACACCCAAATGGCGGAATTAAATATGTAATTTTGGTGAGACTTATCTTGGTTCGGTTATATAAAATATGCTGTGGAAGAAAAGAACTGATGAAATATAATGATTTGGAAACAAATCTTCGAAGAAAACCAGATTGTCTTTTTGGAAACAAACGACTGGACGGAAGCCAAGAGTTCTACAAAGCTCTCAAAAAAGGGGAAAGATGTACGATATTTCCCAAAAACTGGGCATAAAACCTGGCCAGATTATACACTAAAAACCGCATGAAAAAAAGGCGAAGAGCCAAAGAAGGCCAATTGATTTACCTTCAACCAGAAAACCGATGTAATACAATATTTTTAGTTGAATTTTTGATTAAGTCTCGCAACTATGGGGACTCAAACATAAATACTTCTTCACCCAACCCTGTTTGTCCTTAATGTATGCATACATTTGGCTTGCCCAACTTGCGGAACTTAATGTATTTATACATTTTGCTCAAACAGGAGTGTTTTAATTAAAGCTACAACCGCACTGGTAAGTCTCGCAGTTTGTTTGTGAGACTAAATGCAATTTCGTTTTTGATGCAGAATTTTCTTTAAAAGGAAGAGATACAGCCCTATGTACTTTGGATATCAGGAATTATAGTGTTGTCTTCCGGCAGGTCTTCATCTTCATTCCCCATGAAAATGTTTTTCGGTTTTGAGCTGATTTTTCAGCAATTTAAATTTTCAGTTCTGTTTCTGTACCCTTTTATCGCGCTGTGAATACCGCTTTGCGAAAGACCTGCTCGTCCGCTAGATCTTTCACCGCGATATCATAAGCGGTGCCGTGGTCTCGGCGAAGTCCTTGATGGAAAGGCATTCCAGCCGGGCCTCAAATTTGACCCTCTCTCATAAGCAAGCGTTTTGAAAGGTGTCAGAGCCTTGGTCGATGAGCCATGGCTAAAACAGCATCAAAAACTCCGTATTTATCGGGCTGGACTGTCTCGCCGGATGAGGCCCAAAGGCAAGGATTCCTTCATCGAAGAGAGTTCTTTTATGCGCCGGTTCTGCGTTTGCTATTTCCTCATTGCCGATTACACCGCCATCTCCTCGAATGTGGGACACGGAGTCCTAAGATAGCAATTTTTGGTTTTTGGATAGATCCTTAAATAAGCAGTCGTTTATATAGTTTTGCACTTGTTCTGTTTTATCTTTGGATTCTGCTCTGTGCTGCCTTAGAAACTGGGATGTGATGACGTGGAAACAGCTACTTTTAGGTCTTCGGTTACTCAAAACATCAGTCCGCCGGTGTTTTCGCCTGTGTCGTCTACTAGTCTGGCATGGCCTGTGTGTGCCGGAAGCCGTGTATCGTTTTCATCTTTGTTGATAGAAGACGTTACGTTACACATCTACTACTCCTTTCACATCAAGGGCGTTGGTTGCCGCTTTCCAAGGAGTCTATGGCCAGTTTGGTAGATTCTTCGGTGAGCGTTCCAGAAATTTGCTCATTTCATTCTTTTCGGAGATTTACAATGTTGATTTTTCCGTTTGCCGCTTCTAGATGCATGAGTAATATAGTCAAAATTAAACTGCAGTTTGAAAACATGGTAAGAAAATACCCATTTGCCAGACCCAAAAATAATGGGAGTGAGTCTGTTATGTTTTTGTCTTTCAGTGTTTTTAAAATAACTTCTGGACCGATGCCGTTGTAATCTCCGATGGAGATGCCTACTCTTATTTTATGTTGTTTTAGAATTCATTTTACTAAATTTTGGTTGAGACAGAAGTTAATTTAATTTTATCAAAATATAAATGAGATGAGATAATAAAAATTTGTTTTAATTTTGTGCTTTCAATAATTATTTTTAAATGTTTACGGAATTATATAGAAGCTGCAGGCAGAGTGAAGAAATATAGAAAAAGAAGGAACGAACATTCTACGTTGAGTTGTCCTCTCACCAAAAGAGCTGAAAATAGACCAGCATTTCTGCATTGCTGATGCTGCCTTACGGTGTGTGATGTAGACAGTCGCAATGACTGAGATGGCTGCCAATATCACGAGAGCTTTCGGGAAAACAAAGTGGGAAAGTGGGAAATTGGCACGTGTCGACGTTCTGAGCTGATTGTGTTCTCCTTATAGACCATGGCCGATTGGACTGGCATATCGTCTGAGGGGCATGTAGACGACTGGAGTTGTAAAATGTATTGAAAATAAAACGGAAGTCAATTTCGATTGCTATAGAACACGGCGCGAAAAGGATGGATTTGTCACTGTTCCACAAGGGTCTATTTGCGTGAACGGCATCAGCCTTGCTGTTGCTTACAGCGGAGAGAACGAGGTTTTCCGTTGCTGCATTGCTGCTTTCTGCTTGGGAACATACTCATCTGAAACATCTTTCCTGCAGGAGATGAGAGTAGATTTGGAATTTGATGTTGTTGGAAAATCTATTGCGACTTCGTTCGCAGGACCATGATTTTTAGGCTCTTATAGAGGGAAAAGTATCCGCACCAGAGATCTTTCTTTGGTTTACATGATTGTGTGAAGTATCCTGCAGATATCATCAGAGGTTACGCTATTTTCATATTTAATCCTAGCGGCAGAAATCAAAATGAGAGAGACTTACTGAATACGTAGAAAAGCTCATTGCTTCGCTGGATTGTGCGGTAAGTCATACTACAGTAACAGGAGAAAACATCACGATTATTTTAGAAAATAAAATTCTGACATTTCGGATACTGGTAAGCAGGACATCATTTTTGTACGATTTGAGTGGAAAATATTCTTTCTAATAAAGAAAATCAAAAGCTAATAGCCCAGCAGGAAAGTCCCGGAACCGATTTTAAAGAGCAGCCCTTTGAAAATCTGACAAAAGATATGATTTTTGTGAGAATATGAGCCGGAAAATAAAAGAATGTTGCTTAAGTCGTATATCAAGCTGCTAAACAATGTGTTGGAGGCCGGTGGCGATTGTCTCCCCATTTCTATCACAATGACACTGCTCTCTGATATTTTTAATAACATATACTGAAATGTGTCGCCGCCATCATCATCATTAGGTTGCTTCAGTGACTGGGCTCAGCTGAGGATTTCGCGCTTTCAGACCGACCACGTGTGATCAGACTGGATTTCTGGACCAGATTACTAAAAGTACAACCTTAATGAAAATTACAGAGCCGATCAGTATTATAGTGATGATGAATTTACTCCACTCATAAATTCTCCCATAATAGAAACCCTTTACATTACTAGATGAACAGAAGGAACTACTGTCTTTCAGGAAAGAAAAAGAATTGCGTGGCGGGAAATGGCGAAAAACAAGCAGCCCATGAAGTAAAAAGTCCTCTTACTCCGATGAAACTTCTTGTCCAGAATTTTGAGGAGAAAGTTTGATAAAATGGTCCCGATAGTGAAGATAGTGTCGCGAAATTATGCGCTCATTTAGGTAAGATCAACAGACCTTATTGCTGCTAAGGCGCCTTGTGCACTCTGAGTACGCAGCTTCCTGAGAAGAAAAATGGGGTCATCAATGCTAGCATAACGAAATAAAATCTATATCAGGTCTTTTGATATAGCATGAAATTCATTTCCAGGCAGATAGAGAAAATATTTGATGGTCGATTAAAGTATCCAAAAGTACCAGCCAACTCATTCTCAATGCAGCAGGCCGAAGATATGCGCCGAAAGCTATCCATAAACACAGTACCGGAACTCTGAATATATATGGCATCATAGTTGAAGATAACGTGCGTAGTGCCCAAAGAGAAACTAGAGAAAATATTTAGAGCCGAATTTTACCACAAAACCAGTGGCACGGGACTTGGAAGCTTACTATGGTGAAGCGAATGATAGAGGACTATAAAGGGCGATCTCCATCCGCTCACAGGAAAAGCAGAGACAAAAGTGTGATTTTACCTGTTAATATGTAAATTTTTATTACTTTTTGTGTGTCGTATAGAGTTCTAATTTAGAAAGTGCACAAACAGTTAGGCTTTCTATAAAACTCTCTTCCCTATCCCAAAATAAAGGAGGCGACAATAGTATGCTCTCAAATAGGTATAGCCTCTGTCCACGATGATGGGTTTTGGTTTTCATTAAGGTATAACATCCATTGAGCAAAACTAAAAGGTGTTTTGGTATAAAGTCAATTCTGGCTGTAGTCAGTGATTTCGCCCATTCTTTATTGATAATTTTGGAAGTCTTTATCCCAGATAGAGTAGGCTCTGACTTGTTATTAGGAAAGAGTATTTTCTGTTATCGTCTTCGAGTGTTTGTCCTGAAGTATTTCACCAACATTACACCATCAGCCAGCGTTCCTGATTCTGCCATTGCTGAAAAAGGGCGTGGGTTTGCAATACTACTAAACTCAAAAAGGGTCTTTTCAGGGAAGGGTCTCAATAACATCGCGAGTTAGAGACTTTCGAAACATCTTGAAGAATTAGTACATGCACAGTCAGACACTAAGTCTTTCCTTATAGTATTTTTACTATTAAGATAAGAAACGCAGGGTAAATAAAATCTTCCATAAACAAAAATACATTTATAAACAGAAACAATAAATTCAGTATTAAATTCTTTTGTACATCCAGTGAAAATGTGCTAACAAATTTGTGACTTTTACCACATAATATAAATATGGCACAAATCACGAGCAAGATGCAAACCACACAGAGGCGATAGAGAAATATAGTGTTTCTGCTGCGCCATCTCTCGAGGTTCTTCAGGCCACGGTGGAAGGTCAGGCAGAATATCAGAACGCTTCTGCTGTCAATCCCGAAATCTGTTGAACGATGAGATAATCGAGACAGATAGACTAGACGGATTGCTCTATGTCTTTGTATAGACTTCCTGAAGGAACAGAGGTGATGTGCATTTATTCATTTTGACTTCGGATGAAGGCTTCCCAGCGAGCGATTTCACGCCCATAGTCCCTAAAACAGCGAAGAAGAGCTGCTACCGTAGTGACCAGCACCAGATGAATACTAGAGGTTACCTGTTGGGTCGTTCGGAGACGATTGTAAATATTCTTACCACACCTTACTTTCCTTTATATAGAAGCGTCAAAATCAGAAATATTGGTTTTGATATGGAGAGAGGGCAGACCGAGAAGAGTTTGGAAAATAATGGAAGAAGTAGCCAAAGGGAGAGAGATTCACAGGAACCGAAAAAGAAAGCCAGCGATTGTCCATCTTGGCGCTGCTAGAAGGATCTTTTGATGAGACTTTGGAGGTTACAAAAATTTGAAGCGATGACAATCCAGACCGATTGAACGAGATTGTCGGTAACCTTGGACAAGTGAGTTTCCTAGACTGGAGCAGAGGAAAGAGAACGCGAAATTTATTTTTTCTGCGATATTACAGGAGCGCGTGAGGACACCTCTCGTGAAAAATGGGCAAATCACGCTTAAAGAAATTTTGGTTAAAGAAAATCTTTACCAAAAGACCGCTGAATATCATCAGTGCGAATATGCATTCGGTGAAAAATATGCTTTTATGAATGATGCCTTGACTTTGCAAAACAGGAATAGACTACACGCTTTTACGAGGAAATCAGCAACAAGAAAAGACCTTCAAGATAAGATTTCTGACTATGCTCTTTCTCAAAGGATGATTTTACATCAATGACGAAAGCGAGAAGTAATATAGATGTGCAAAATCATTGATTCAAAGAAAACTAACCTAAAAACACGCTCTTTCGCATAGGCTAATTTCTCTGGAAGATGTTTTGATAGTTTTTGATTATGCCTTGGAGAGCAGGCTTACGAGATTATGGATGAGCCTATGTCCATTCGATGTGAAAGGAGAGGAATGCAACCAATGTGAAATCCATTTCTATCATGGGTAAAGCGGGAAATTTCTTTACAGGAGAAAAAGGCGATATCATGATTCCTCACATCGCATATTTTTGAAGGAACGGCGGACAATTATCCATTTGAAAACGCACTGAAATTGGATGATTTCAAGACTCAGAATTGAAAAGCCCTTGAGGGAAGTATGGTCACTGTTTTGGGGAACATCAGCTTCTAGAATAAGGATATTTTGGTCTTATTTCATGAATACATCGTGAAAAGTCTGTCGACCAGAGATGGAAGTATTATCGAAAGCTATAGGTGGCTTCAAAATCCGCCACCATATTAATGAGAATTTATTTCTATGTTATGCTTACGCTTCTGATAACCATGGAACAGTGAAGCATGCTTTCTGGGAGGACTGGGAACTACAGGAGTGAAGCTTCACTTATTTAATCACATTACGAATTTAGAAAATTTTGAATACAATTAATATTTTATCATATTAGTCAAATAGTTTAACAGATACAACAAATTTATTTGCCGAGATAATGCTGTAAAGTGAAAAAGTTTTTCATAATTTTTGCGCCTCAGTTATGGTTCCGTGGCCGAGTTAGTAGCAGTGGTCTGCAAAACCATCTACAGCGGTTCCGAATCCGCTCGAACTCTCAATAAACTTTAAACAATCGCTTGTAAACCAATGGTTTATGAGCGATTTGTTTCTAAAGGTTACAATGTTGTGCGTAATAATTTATTAATATTATAAGCCAATTCAAAAAGACGAGAATTAGTACTAATTTCAAATCTTATCAAAAATAGAAAAGAGTAAAAATTTTAAATAGATGTGTCAAGTATGAAAGACGAAAAATATATATATCTGATATTCATGATTATATTTGCACACTGAATTGAGATAGTTTAAACATAAAATACTTTTAAATCATGGCAAAGGAAACGTTTAATCGTAGTAAAACCGCATTTGAACATTGGTACAATTGGTCATGCTGACCATGGTAAGACTACTTTGACTGTCTGCAATATCTAAAAGTATTGTCAGACAAAGGGTTTGGCTGAAAAGAGAGACTTCTCTGCTATTGACTCAGCTCCAGAGGAAAAAGAAAAGAGGTATTACAATTAATACTTTCACATATTGAATACGAAACAGAGAACAGACACATGCTCACGTGGATGTCCTGGTCACGCCGACTATGTAAAAACATGGTGACTGGTGCTGCTCAGATGGATGGAGCTATCCCTTGTGTGTGCTGCAAATGATGGGCTATGCCACAAACGAGAGACATATCTTGCTTTTGTCGTCAGGTCGTGTTCCAAGAATCGTTGTATTCATGAACAAAGTGGATATGGTTGATGACCCAGAATTGTTAGAATTGGTAGAGCTTGAATTGAGAGATCTTTCTTTCTTCTTATGAGTACGATGGAGATAACTCCAGTAATCAAGTGTTCTGGTCTTTGGTGCTCTTTAATGGTGAGCCTAAGTGAGTTTGCTACAGTTGAGGAATTAATGAATGCTGCAGATAACTGGATTGAACAACCAGTAAGAGATCAAGATAGCTTTCATTCTTGATGCCGATAGAAGATGTGTTCTCATTACAGGTAGAGGTACTGTGGCTACAGGTAGAATCGGAGTCTGGTGTTATCAATACAGGTGATCCTGTTGATAGTCATTGGTATGGGTGCTGAGAAATTAACTTCCCACTGTAACAGGGGTGAGATGTTTAAAAACTTGACAGAGGAGAAGGTTGGAGATAATGTTGGTCTATTGTTGAGAGGTATCGAGAAAACTGATATCGAAGAGGTATGGTTATCGCTAAACAAGGTTCTGTAACTCCACACAAAAATTCAAAGCGAGGTTTATATCCTCTAAAGAAGAGGGAGGAAGACACACCCATTCCCACAACAAAATATCCTCCAGTTCTATGTAAGAACAACGGATGTTACAGGTGAAATCTTCTTACCAGATGATGTAGAAATGGTAATGCCTGGTGATAACTTGACTATTACAGTAGAATTGTCACAACCAATCGCTCTAATGTGGGTCTTTAGATTTGCGATTGAGAGGAGTAGAACAGTAGGTGCTGGTCAGGTAACTGAAATTTTAGACTAATTATTTAGTATAATAGAAGTTTTCCCGAAAGGGATCCTTTCGGAAAAACTTTCTAAATTTAAAATGTACAAACTACGGCATCGTCCAATGGTAGGATACCGGTCTCCAAAACCGCGATCTGGGTTCGAATCCCAGTGCCCCGTGCAAATTTAGACTAAAGGTATGTATTAAAATAGAAAAATTCTCCCGTTTTTGTATTTTAACTGAACATTTAAAAAGTATGGGGTTCATTAATTGGTAATTTTGATTCAAAAGTTTCTATAGAATTCAAAGAAAAATGTAGAATGGCTAAAATGGGCTGATTTACAATCATCTACTATTGTGGTGAGCGTTTCTACATTAATATTGACTATTCACATTTAGTAGATACATCTTTTTAGTTTAACTATTAGAAATCTATATACGTTATTTATAGATTGTTTTAATTAAAATTACTTTTCCACTGATGATTTAAAATGGTATAAAAGCTAAAAGCAGTGAGCGGACAGAAAATAAAGTAAAAATCCTATATAGAAACTGAGGTTAGAAGACTAGGTATGAGTCTTTTGTGACTCAAGTTGTGATCCCTAGAAAAGGTAGCGCAGATGAAAAGATGGAGGTCTTTAAGGAAAAGACCTTATTATCCAGGATATCTTATGGTAGAAGCTAATCTTTATGAGATTCCACACATGATTAGAATATACCAGGGGTTATTTCATTTTTGAGTTTAACAAAGGAGGAGATCCTGTTCCTATGAGGCCTGCGGAAGTTAATAGAATGCTGGGGAAAATAGATGAGCTTTTCTGAATTTGCTGTGGATGTAGAGATTCTCTCGTAGGGAGAAAATGTGAAAGTTATAGATGGCCATTTAACGGATTCAATGGTTCTATTGAAAAACCATGAAGATAAGATTAGAGTTAAAGTTAGAATATTTGGAAGGAAACACCATTAGAACTAAGCTACATGCAAGTGAAAAACTTTAGTAAAATAACGCCACTTTTTAGGTGGTATTGATATTTAGAATAAAAAGTAAAATTTATTTTTGTAGATAAGAAATAAATTTTATAATTTTGCAGTCCGTAAATGGAGTTGAAATGTTCAGGTGAGAAGGATATTTCCTCTATTCATTTACAGATTTATAAAAATGCTTCCACATTTTTATATTTTTAATTTATTTTAATAAAGAAACATGGCAAAGAAAGTCTCAAAATGGTAAAACTTCAAGTGAAAGGAGGGGCAGCAAACCCTTCTCCACCCAGTAGGTCCAGCATTGGGTTCTGCAGGTGAACATTATGGAGTTTTTGTAAACAATTTAATGGAAGAACGCAAGATAAGCCAGGTCAAATCCTTCCTGTAGTAATTACAGTTTATGAGGATAAGTCTTCGAATTTATCATTAAACACCTCCAGCAGCGGTTCAGCTTTAGAGGGCGTCCAGGTAAAAGAAAGGATCTGGGGAGCCTAACAGAAAACAGTGGGTTCTGTAACTTGGGAGCAAGTACGATAGCTGAAGATAAAATGGCAGATCTTAACTGCTTTACACTAGATTCAGCTTTGGTATGGTTGCTGGTACAGCAAAGATCAATGGGATTAAAAAGTAACAGGAACGAAACCTAACGCTAAAAATTAAGGAATGGCAAAAATTAACTAAAAAGCAAAAGGAAGCTGTTGCTACTAGATAAGGCATATAGCCTGAAGAAGCTTCTGAGCCTTTAGTAAAAGAAGTAAATACAGCAAAATTTGATGCTTCTGTAATATCGCTGTAGATTAGGTGAGATCCTCGTAAAGCTAATCAAATGGTAAGAGGGTAGTTTCTCCTCATGGAACAGGTAAAAGATGTTCGTGTATTGGCTGGTTACTCCTGATAAAGAGGCAGAAGCAAAAGCTGCTGAGCTGACCATGTGGTCTAGATGAGTACTTAGAAAAACTCAAAAACGGTTGGACAGATGTAGATGTTATGTTACTATGCCAGCTGTAATGGGTAAACTAGGGTCCATTGGGTAGAGTATTGGGTCCAAGAGGTCTAATGCCATCCTAAATCTGGAACAGTTACTATGGAAGTAGGAAAAGCAGTAGCAGAGGTGAAATCAGGTAAAATTGATTTCAAAGTGGATAAAATATGGTATTGTACATGCAGGTATTGTAAAGTATCTTTCGATGCAGATAAGATTAGAAGAATGTGCAAGAGCTATTCAGGCTTTAATCAAATTAAAACCAACTGCAGCAAGGAACTTATGTGAAGAGTATTTACCTTTCTTCTACAATGAGTCCAGGTATTGCTATCGATACTAAATCTGTAAAAGCTAAAAATCTGAAAGACAATGACAAAAGAAGAAAAAGTATTAGTAATACAAGAATTAAAAGAATTGTTACAAGATGCCAAAGTGGTTTATGTAGCAAATCTTGAAGGAGATGAATGCTGCTGCTACTTCAGATTTTAGAAGACAAGCATTTAAAAATAATGTTTCGCTTAGAGTTGTAAAAATAGCATTGCTTCAAAGAGCGATGGAGCAAGTAGAGGGAGTAGATTATCTCAGAAATGTTCCTACATTCAGAGGAAAACTCTGTATTGATGGTAGCAGAAGCAGCAATGCTCCCTGCAAAACTTGATCAAGAATTTCAGAAAGAATGGAGCATTCCCTGCTTTGAAATCAGCTTATTTGCTAAGAAACTTTCTATATTGGTGATGACCAATTAGATACTCTAGCAAAACATCAAGTCTAGAGAAGAGATGATTCGGAGAAATCATAGATTGCTTTCAGTCTCCAATCAGAAACTTGATTTCTGCATTACAAAACAAACCAGAGGTTGCAGAAGCGAAAACAGAAGCCCTGTGGCAGAAGAACTAAAACAAGAAGAGCCTGCATCTGAAGAAGGAGCAGTGAAAATCTTTTGGTCTTCAATGAGTAAAATAGACACTCAATAAAATTTAAATAAATCGTTCAACAATTAAAACATTATGTCAGATTTAAAATTACGGAAACGCTTGTTAACTTAACAGTAAAAGATGTAAAATGAATTAGCTACTATTCTTAAAGAAGAGTACGGAATCGATCAGCTGCTGCTGCAGTAGTAGTATCTGGTGCTGCTGGTGGAGGTCATAGCAGCTGAGGAAAAATCGAAATTTGATGTAATCCTTAAAATGCAGGTGTTTCTAAATTAGCTGTAGTTAAGTTAGTTAAAGACTTAACAGGTGCTGAGCTTAAAGAAGCTAAAGACATCGTAGATGGTGCCCAGCTCCAGTAAAAACAGGAGTTCCAAAAGACGAAGCAGAAGCTCTTAAAAAGCAATTAGAGAAGCTGGTGCTGAGCAGAATTGAAAGTAATTAATTAAGTATAATAATCTGAGCTGTTTCGAAATGAAACAGCTTTTTATCTGTAGATAAATTTTAGAATTAATTAAAAGTTTTTATTTTTAAGGCTTGATTAGAACAGAGTTGTAGTTACTACAATCAGCCCGCTGATGATGATGTATTCCAAATGTTTTTCAAATCAAATTCCGAACTGGTCAATAAAAGTTTATCCAAAATAATGACCAGTAAAAATTAGAGAAAAGACCATAAAATCCATTTACTAATATTATATGAAAAGAATTTTTGTTGTCCATTTTCACTATACCCATCAATAGAGCAGTTTAACGTTCAGGGCAAAAATCTTGCAATAATAATAGCTATTGCTCCATTTTCTTCGTAAAATTGTTGTGCTTTTCAGCAGATACTTTTAAAGAAAGATTCTTTCATGATAAAGTTTTTGACCACTTTTTGAGCCAAACCAATAACCTACTGAATCTCCAAGAATAGCAGCAATGCCGACAGTGGTAGCTAAAAAATAGCAGTATTGAGAAGGTCGTCCTGTTTCTCCGAAAAAGTTTCCTTTGATAATCGTGGTGGAATAAAATTCCAGAAATAAACAATAAGCTGTCCCCAGGCAGGAAAAATCCGAAGAATAATCCTGATTCTGCAAATACGATGAGAAGCACCAGCCAAAAACCGCCCAATTTAATGTAAAATTCGGGGTTTACTAAATCTTTTCCAACTTTCAAAATGTTCCATAAAATCTAATAATCAACAAAGATAATTTATTTAAGAATATCAGAGATAAAATTTTATATCGTTAAATCATGAGTTTCGTCACCTTGTCCTTCTGCCATTAGGAAAGATTTTAGAAAGGAGTGATGTTGCCATTCATTACGGCATCCACATCGGAAGTCTCATGCTGTAGAAGCGAGACATCTTTTACTAATTTGTAAGGATGCATCACATAGTTTTCTAATCTGGCTGCTTTATTTTCATTTTTCCTGCTTCTATTTCGCTCGTGCCTTGTTTCTTCTTCCATTCTATTTATAAAGCCTGATTTTAAGAGCTGCATGGCCTTTTTCTTACTTTGCCGAGAGCGGTCTGAGTTTTGATGATGATTCCTGTAGGTGGTGGCGGGAGTCTCACGGCGGTTTCTACTTTGTTTACATTCTGCCCTCCTGCACCGCTGGCTCTCATGGCTTTCGAAAGTAATGTCAGAAGGATTGATATTAATCTCGGTAGTCGGTCCACCAAGGATAAACATAAACGGACAAAGCTGGTATGGCGTTTCGCATTGTTGTCAAAAGGAGAAATTCTCACAAACGATGCACGCTGTTTTCGCTTTTGAGATCATCCGAAGGCAAATCACCATCTATTTCTAATGTCACGGTTTTCACGCCTGCCACATCTCCTTCTGAGTGAGCTTCGAACGCTGTATCCCTCGCTTTTCTGCCCACATGATGCACACTTCTCTCAGCATAGATGCCCAGTCGCAGCTCTCGTTCCACCTGCTCCAGCTGTGATGGAGAACGGCAGAAAAGTCGTCTCCTTCGCTGGAAGCATATTTTTGAATTTCAGATTTTCTATCGGGCAGTTTTGGGAAGATGGCTTCTACTTCGTTGTCTGGGTCTTCTTTGGTAGAAATTCCCACCATTTTGTAAATCTTCAAATTTTTTATGGATATCTCATATTCTTCACCCATTTTTGGAGCGGAGTTGTTTTTGAAAAGCCTCGGTCTTTTGGGTTGTCCCAAAATTCTGGCGAAGCAGTTTTCTCATCATCATTGGATATTTCTACCTTTTCGCTCTATTTGAAGGCATTTGTATAAATCTTCATGTCTGGTCTGTGCGTCTTTTATTTGCTCGTTACTAATCACAAATTCAAATTTTAATATTATACAGATATTCTGTTTTAGAGTAATCTAAAATTCTACATCACTATTCCTCCGCAGACACTCACATTTAGGGAGTTTTGTTCCTGTGCTGGGGAAATTTCTATGAACGAATGATAGCGGGAGGGCTTCTTCGCTGATACCCTCCACTTCATTTCACGACCAAAGCGTATTTAGAGGCTTTCACCAAAATCAAATTTGTATTATCTGGCCCTGGTTGGTCTGTCTATTCCTGCGATTTTATAGCCGTCTTTATCAAAAGGTTTGCCAAAGCTTCGGCTATGGAGGCGGTATATTCGCCCACACGCTTTCGTCGCGCCTAATGCTGCTTTTAGTATTTCCTCATGCGGAGCTGTGAGCATGTGCCGCAGAGAATGATTTTTCTATGATAAGGCATCCGCAGTGCGGAAGACCGCTCACATGTAGCATACTGCGGATGTTGTCCAGTACGATAATCAGTATATTTTATCGCTTTCTTTCAAATGTTTTAATATCAAACTCCTTTGGAGTTCTTCAAGTTTAAGTTTCTGAACCAAGGTATATGCAGTTTTAATTAAGATTCACTAAAAATACGAATAATATTTCGTTCTATATTTTGTGCGATAAGCTCCATTGGGAGGTCGTTTTCCTCGTTGTTGAAAGGTTCTTCTATTTCCTGGCATGGGACTTCAAACTCATCAAAACATAGGACCACAAATGGCCGGTAAGGAGAAGGTCATCATGTACACCCGATGCTCATCGCGTAGGCGACAGGCAGGGTGATACACGTTGATAACGATGAGTTTCTTAGTAAAAGATGGAGTAAGAGTAAAGGAATGAGGCGGCAGCTATCTTCCTCGCAACCACCGCAGACAGTCTCAGAAAACCGCTCAGCTGAGTGTGTCTACTATAATGAGCTGGTCTCCCGTGGTAACCTCTTCTCTGTATAGCTTCTGGACTTGGTTTTCGAGTTCTCTCCATATCAGGGCATTAAGCCGTGTGGCAGCTCGTTCTACCTCGGTATGCTGCTAGTCTTGGGCAAGTTCCATTTTGGTGGACTGCTTGGAGAGGTGTACCTGCTGAGTAGGTGTGATGAGGGAAGAAACAAAGGTATAAAGAAGTCTCTGTTTTCCTTGTCGCCTTCGAGGATGGCGTGGAGGTTTTTATAGCCCAGATTTCGGGAGTCATTTACCATTTTGCCGAGTACTTCGCCCTGCCCACCAGCGGTCATGTAGCGATGCTAGTCCTGAGCAGCAGCATGGACAGCACAAACCCCAGGAGTGTGGTATGGATGAGGGAGATGTTCCATTATGGAAGAATCTTCTACTGGCTTCTGAAATGTCTATACTTTCCAGATAGGCTACTATTCTCTGCATGAGACAGCCATAGCGATCACATCCCTGAGCCCAGTAAGCTTTTCAGAGTGTCGAGACTTTGTGCATGCTCAGTAGTACAGGAATATCAGCAGTGCTTCGTTGTCATATACACGCATGATTTCTATCATTTTAGTAGCACTGCATAACAAAAGTACTAGATAAAATAGGTGTTGTGCAATATCTCACATTCCACTGCCCATTATTTGATTAAGAAGCAGTTACAAAATACTGACACATACAAAAAGATGATGAAGAACAATTTGCATATCTCAGAAAATAATGTATCACACACACACACACACACACACACACACACACACAGTTAGTAGATAAAAGTGACTAAATAACACGACTCTATAGTGAATTATAGAGTGCGGTGTTCCTCAGAATACCGCCTCTTTTGTTCGCACCTATATAAGTGCAGACAGTCGGCCTCCGGAAAGAAAAGCGTTGGTAAATATTGGATGACGCTGTTAAGAAAGCTCTCCTGTTTGAGCTAGCATTGGGGAATGGTGTTGGGCCGAGTTAGGAAAGGTTTAGGGCTTTAGAAAATATTTCAGCATTTCTTTCCGAAGCGTGGTTCTTGGTTCTGCTCGTATCGAGACAAAAAGAACATAATAACTAAGAACAGAACAAGAATGAGTAAATAAATTATAACTAAATATCTAACTACTATGAAAAGATTTATTTTTCAGCGTAGTGCTGTCCGCAGTGACCGCGAGTGCACTGAGCCAGGGCACGGAATGGTAGGGATAAACACCGATGAACGCAAGCGCCACTACGCACATAGAGCCTGGGGTGAGCGAGAGCACAGGCCGATTATCCCGCGTACAACCGCCGCACACGATGCGGTGAGCATGAGCAATCTTGCTCCACTTTGCAGACCATGCGTGTACTTGTCTGGAGCAGAGGCTGCTTGGCAGCACCGCACAGCAGGTGGATGTAGCAGCCCCAGGCTACTACTGCTATGACAACACCACAGGCGGTAGCGAAATGGAAGGCCTTTGGCGGTGCAGAGCAGGACCTTAGAGATGGTAGGAGACCAGCCACCTTACAAAGGGAGCAGGGGTAGGGATTTAATGGTTTCAACAGCATGGGGACAGTTTTAAGATAGGGACCAGGTGCTGTTTACTTATAATTTGTGCACACACAATACGTTGTATGTCAGGGGTGGTAATATGAAGCTCTGAAGACTTATATATACTGCACTCAATGCTGAGTACTATGTCTGGAAGCGATAAATACTGCAATAGGACGCAGCTGTTCCCAAAATGTGTCACCTTTCTGGGTGCAGTAGTATAGAAAGGAGGAGGAATGTGGCTGTGGAGAGAGTATATATATCCTTGAAAGACAAATGCGGCGATTTCAACGCTAGCATTATATAATATAGGTATTGGAAAGGGTTATTTAATCTGCAGGAATATGGTGACCTTGAAGGAGCAGAATAATACAGCTGATAGCGGACCAGGAGACTTGTGGTCTGGTCAAAACGTGACCTTACAGGATGGGAAAATATATGGCTCTGGGGAAGGATCTCTATAAATGCAGAGCAGGGATATAATGACGTAACGACAGCAATATGAAAGCTCGGAGGTAATATGTATAATCTCAATAAACCAGCAGGAGCTGTATTTTCAGGAAATATGGTAACACTGAGGTATTGGGCAGGATTTATTTAATCTGGAGAATGGGTGACCTTACAGGAGGTGATAATATAGGTATGGGAAGACTGTATTTGTCTGCCAAATAAGTGGTGACAACTTACAGGATATAATAATATCGTATTGAGGGCAAATATATATATACTGCAGAGCAGGAATGAGCGAACGACAATATAGGTATGGGATATGGTTTTATATAGTTTGAGCAGGAGACAACAGAGTTGTATTTTCAGGAGGGGTAGCACAGCTGACTGGAAAGTCTATATTTGTTGTACTATTTACCAAATGGTGACACTTACGGATACAATAATACTTTGGTATAGGATATTCTCTGTATGGTCTTAAACTTCTTGGGAATATGGATGAGTGCTAACGTGTATAGGTATTGCATGTGCTCTTATCTTGTAACAAATGGAGAAATCTACACATACAGCTAATTATATCATCTTGTAGGAATAGCATCTATCGTTTGGAAATTCCAGCACCTCACATTTTCAGGGGGTAGGTAATATAGGAATAGGAGAGTAAGTTTATATAACTCTGTGGAATCTTACAGGACAGAGAAACATAGGTATGGGGTATAAAGTGTTTGATATCTCAGGAGATTTCTCAGGAGATGATAACATAGGGATAGAAAACATAGCCATGACTGGAGGAGGTTTATCAGGAAAAAACATAGGAATAGGAAGTTATGCTATGCTGACTAATGGAGGTATTGCCGGAAGTATAATATAGCATTAGGCTATAAAAATATGTACACCTTCGGAAAGATTGTAGGTACGGATAATATCGCTATTGGATATTCTGTTCTTCGTCCTCTAGTGGTATTTTTGATGTCGGAAGTTATAATATAGGAATAGGAAACAGTGCATTGTATGGTGATATGGCAAAGAGTAATGCCAACATCCAGCTGGGGGAACTATTATGTGAGCACCCTGCAGAGAGCTAAATAATGCTTAGTAGCAATAGGAAACAGAAATGATATGGGTCTTTCCATTTATAGTACCAAAGCAATGTAATCCTATTAGGGAAACAATGATAGTACAAATGCTCCTAAAATAGGGTATGGGCACCACACACAAGCCAAGCTGGATGTAAAGGAGGGAGAGTAGGGAGAAGCAGCCTGTACTTCAACAAATGAAGGAACCATCATCTATGACCTACCACCAAATTCAAGGCTGTGACGGAACTAGTTGGGTGAAACCTGAACTAAGCGCAGCGGTGTAAGAGAATAGAGTGTTTTAATAAAAATGCTTCAGCGGAGCCAAAAGAAAGAATAACACTTCAAAAATAACATCGACTAAAACTTGGGACAAAGAAAAAGCACAGCATCTATGTGAATATGACCCAAGGCAGGCTGAAAGAGAACGTGCCAAAACTAAAGGTGGAGATACTCGGCGAGCAGTCCAGCCCGATGGCTGTATTTACTTTTGGTAGATACTACGAATAACAATACCAACGGCTCGCTTACCAAAAGCCAAAACAGCTGGAGATTAAAGGTTCGTACATCAAGATTGCGGGAGAGAGCATACAGACTGCGGTATCTACTTTGCCTAATATGGATACCAAGGCAAAAACCAAAGTGCCGGCGGAAAACATCGCCCCTCGTGGGACCTTCCCGCCTGCTGATATTAGTGCCGGACAGCATTTGCTGCCGGCAACTATGAACTGAGCATTGCCACGCAGGTTCTCCGGAAAACCTGCTTCTGAAACAGCCGAGAACGGAGGTGTTCAACGGAACGGTAGTGATTAATAAAAAGTCTTTTCTGCTCATCTTTATTGAAATAAATGGGAGCCCCCAGCTCTGCTGGGGGCTTTTTGTTCAGGATTATTGAGACAGTGTTATGTTACCCGCTTCGAATAATGTTATTCGTTCCTATCGAACAGTGTTATTCGGTCACATCGGATAGTACTATTCAGTCACATAGAACAGCATTGTTCGGTTGGCCTCGTTCGGATTATAGGAGCAGAACCCTCCCGTTGTCTCTATTGAAATGAGGGATATGGGAAGTAAAAATTCCTCAGCAAGATTTTAATTACTATTTTTGTAGCAGAAAAAGTAAAAACAGGCACGCAGTATGGCAAAAAGTCGAAAGCCTCTGATGGCGCAGTATAATGCAATAAAAGCGAAGTATGCAGATGCTGGTGCTGCTTTTTCGAGGTTGGGATTTCGCATGACGCTGGGCAGGATGCCCGGTGAGAACTTCCCCAAATCCTCGGGATGAGTCCTCACCAGAGAAATACGGTGGCGAGAGTACCGAGCTGGCAGGCTTCCGCACCATTCGCTCACATTCCTACCCTTCCCAAAGCTGAGTAAGGGCGGGCATGCGTGGGCCATCTGCGACCAGTTGAAGACCCCCAAACTCGTGAAAGGCATTGTAAAACGAGGGCGTTACAGAGCTGGTAACCCCAGGAGTTACTTTCAAATGAGCAGATTTTTGACCTCTACTGAGAATAACTTCCCGATGTCCATCCACCAAGAGAAAAGGTAAATACGGAATAGCACTGGTGGATGTCTCCACGGGGAGTTCCTTGTTTCTGAGGGAAATATGGAGAAGCTGCCGCACATTGCCCATACCTTTGCTCCGAGCGAAATCATCTACCGAAGCGCGGAACCAGCCTCCCGAAAAGCTGAAAGGACTAAAATAAGTTTTCCGCTGGAAGACTGGGCTTTCCAGTATAACTATGCCTATGAGAAACTTACAGGGCATTTCAAAACCAAATCCCTGAAAGGCTTCGGTATAGAAGAAAATAAACTGGCAGTTGCCGCCGCAGGAGCTGTTTTTGCCTACTTCGGTAGAAGATACCCACCATGCGCCTTCTTGAGCACATTACTCAAAATACAGAGCATTCCGCAGGAAGATTATCTCTGATGGATAATTTCACGCTTCGAATTTGGAAATCGTCTATCCCAGCCACCATGAAGGCACAAAAGCCTGCTGGACATTATAGACCGCACCGCTACTCCCATGGGAGGGCGTATGATGAGGCGGAAGCTTATTCTCCCCTGAAATCCGTGAACGAAATCAACAGGCGCCTCTCGCTGATAGAGTTTTTCAATAAAGAAGAAAACCTGAAATATGATGTTTTAGAAAACCTGAAATCCATATCAGACTTAGACCGGCTGCTGGAGCAAACTGGCCGCAGGAGAGAAATCACCCCGAAAGAGACATGGGCTATCTTCGGGATGAGTTTTGGCAAGTATCCATCAAATCAAAAACCTGCTGGGAACTCATCATGATGTGCTTGGCATGGATAGAACCATTGGACAGCCAGCTACCGAACTGATTACCTATCTTTCAAAACCACTGAACGAAGAACTTCCGGTAAATATTAGTAAAGGGAAAGTCATTACAGGAATTTCTGGGAGCTGGACAGGCTGAGAAACTTACGAGGCAAGCGGCAAGTCCTTCTTGGAAGAAATGTGCCAGCGCGAAATAGAAAACTGGAATAACCAGCCTGAAAAATAGATTTTTAATAATGTCTTCGGGTATTATACAGAGGTGAGAAATACTCATAAGGACAAAGTCCCGCAGGACTGGATAAGAAAACAGACTTTTGGTAAATGCCGAAAAGGTACATTACAGAAGAGCTGAAAGAATACGAAAGCCAGATACTCGGCGCAGAGGAGAGAATTTCCAGCTGGAGCATCAGCTGTATAGAGAGGTGTGCAGTGAGGTCATGCTCTATATAGACAGCATCCAGAGGAACTCTAAGATTATAGCAGAGATAGACTGCGCGGTGAGGTCTTTCCGAACTTTCCGTTGCAGAAAATTATGTAAAAACCTATTCTAAAAATGATGGTTTCGGCATAGATATTAAAGAAGGAAGGCACCCGTGATAGAGAGTCCCTCCCGCTGGGAGAAAAACACATCCCGAATGATATTTTCCTTGACCGGGAGACTCAGCAGATTCATGGTAACAGGACCGAACATGTCCGGTAAGTCGGCTATTCTTCGGCGAGACTGCCATCATCTGTCTTTTGGCACAGATAGGAAGTTTTGTTCCTACTAAACATGCGGGCTTTGGGATTTTTGGATAAAATATTCACTGGTAGGTGCTTCCGGATAATATTTCTGCTGGAGAATCTACTTTCATGGTAGAGATGAATGAATCCTAATATCCTCAATAACATCACGGAGCGGAGCCTTATCCTGCTGGATGAGAAATCGGGCGGGGACCTCCACCTATGATGGGATTTCCATCGCTTGAGCTATGGAGTATCTCTCACCAGCACCCTGCACAGCCGAAAAACGCTTTTTGCGACCCATTATCATGAGCTGAATGAAATGCAGGTAACTTTGAGCGGATAAAGAACTTCCATGTTTCCATTGAGGGAAAACAAAGGAAATATTATTTTCCTTAGAAAGTTGGTGGCTGGCGGCAGCGAACACAGTTTCGGGATTCATGTGGCGAAACTTGCGGGAATGCCGGCAAAGGTGGTGTCCAGAGCCAGAGAAATTTCTAAAAATCCTGAAGAGAGCAGAAGCCAAGAAAAACCACAGAAAAGATAAAGCGCGTTACGGGAGAGAATATCCAGCTTTCTTTTCTTTTGCAGTTGGACGACCCTGTTTTTGGAAAACATCCGCGAAGAACTCACCAAGATGAGACATCAATACTCTAACACCCATTGAAGCACTGATGAAGCTCAATGCAATAAAAGAAAAATGATCTGGAAGATAGTTTTGGATTTATCTACTCCCATAGAATATCTAAAAGGCATCTGACCTGAACGCTCCAAACTGATTAAAAATGTTTTGGGAATTTCACCGTGGAGGATTTTCTCTATTTTCTTCCCTCTGCGGTATTTGGATAAAAAGCAAAAGTCTACCGAGTAGCAGATTTAAAGGAAGAAAATGTAGAAATCCAGCTGAAAGGAAGGATTTATGATTTAAAAGAAATCACCTGCGGAAGAGGGGCAAAAAGACCTCCGCGAAGTTCACGCGATGAGACAGGCGCTTTGGATTTGGTTTTGGTTCCAATACACCCAGTGGCTGAAAAGACCAGATACCCGCTCAATAGCAGGCTCTACATCTTCGGGAGGGTCAGCCTCTTCCCGGACAGCAGTTTTCTATGGCGCATCCAGAGACAGAACTGGAAGAAAAACGAGAGAAAGAACTCAGACTTCGCCCCATCTATCGAGCAGTGAGAAAATCACAAAACGAGGGCTTTAATCAAAAATTTTTCCAAGGCATCCAAGCGCATATTCTTGGGCATATCACAGGACTTGTGCAGGAAAATTCGCCACAAAGCCTCCTCCAGTCGCTCAGACTCATGGGAGAGACAGGAAGCCTTGTCAATATTCATTTTCCCCAAAGACACTTCGGCATTTTGAACAGGCGGACAGACGGCTGAAATTCGAGGAAGCTTTCTTCCAACTCGGCTATGCTTTGAAAACAATACAAGCAAGACATCGGCAGTGGAAAATCCTTCCTTGGTGGGCGATTTTTCAATGAGTTTTTATCAAAACAGAATGCCTTTTTGAGCTATCAATGCCCAAAAAGAGTTTTAAAAGAAATCCGAAACGACATGAGGCTCCCCTATACAGATGAACCGCCTCTGCAGGGAGATGTAGGCTCTGGGAGAAAACCATGGTAGCGCTGCTTTCGATGCTGATAACGATAGATAACGGTTTCCGAGCTGTATGATGGCTCTACGGAAATCTTGGCGCAGCGAGCATTTCAACAGCCTTTCGAGGCGCTTTTCGGAACGGGCGTAAACATCAGACTTTAACGGGTTCTACCAAAGCCGCTGAACGAAAATCATTCACTCGGAACTGGAAAACTGGAACGCTTCATATTTTTGGTCGGCACCCATGCCGTGCTGGAAGACAAGGTTAAATTCAAAAACCTCGGTCTTGCCATCATTGATGAACAGCACTGCTTTCGGTGTGGAACAAAGGCAAAACTTTGGATGAAAAATAAAAATTCCGCCGCATATTCTCATCATGACCGCTACGCCTATTCCAAGAACACTGGCGATGAGTTTTTACTCGGATCTGGATGTTTCTGTGATAGATGAACTTCCGATGGGAAGGAAAACCCATCATCGCTCATCGGCGAGAAAAGGACAGAAACTCTGTATTTCGTTTTGCCAAAGATGATTGACAAGGGCGAGACAGGTTTATTTCGTTTATCCCTTGATAGAGGAAAGTGAGGCTTTGATTATGAAAACTTGATGGGCGGTTTTGAGCGGGTTTCCGAAGCGTTCCTTACCCAGACTATGCCGTTACCATGCTTCACGGAAAGATGAAACCGCAGGAAAAAGATGAGGCGATGCGGTATTGCCCAGCGGGAGGCGAATATTATGGTCGCTACTACGGTGATAGAAGTCGGCGTGAATGTTCCCAATGCCTCCGTGATGATTATAGAAAGCGCCGACGTTGCTCGGGCTTTCCCAGCTCCACCAGCTAAGAGGAAGAGTGGGAAGAAGGCGCGAGCAGACTACTGCATTCTGATGACTCGGATAAAATCGTCCTCCGACAGCCGAACCCGAATAAAAACCATGTGCGAGACCAACGACGGCACTTTAAGATTTTCAGTGGATATGAAACTCCGTGGGCCAGGCGATATACTCGAGCACCCAGCAGAGCGGCGTGGTAGATTTCAAACAGCTGTAGACTTAGCCCAAGACGGGCACGATCATCAAGGCGGCAAAGGACACCGTGGGGCACGCTCCTTCGCGTAGACCCTTCGCTCCAGCTGGAACAACATCCAAGCCCTGAAAAACTACTACATAAAACAATACAAAGGCAAAAACAAATGGGGAAGAATCAGTTAAAAACATTACAAATATGAAGAAAACAATTTTAGCAATATTTTCTATCTTCTTATTGAGCTTAATAAGTTGATCATGACGACAGTAACAACCTTGGGAAAGATTATTACTATATGACAAAAGATGATGCCTCTAGATTATGGGATGTATCATGGGATTTTATATATAAATCTGATAAAGAAGAAGTAGCACTTTTCTCAATTATAGCAACAACACCTTCTGATGTAATAGACTATGAGTTTTGATGATAAATATATTATTATAAAGCAAAAATATAATAGGAGGTATTATTAAATGAGCTCGAAATGGGAATTATCCAGCTGGGGAGGAGATTATAATATGCATAAAAGAGAAGGCGTACAAATTTCAATGATGTTCCTGTTTCCTAAAAGAAATTAGCAAACAGATAGAATTGAGAAGAAGTACTAACCTGCGAGATAGTATAATTTCTCATAGCACATACTACAAGGAACTTCTTATCTCAAATAAGATAAATTACTACTTCATAGATATGGACAAAGATTCTACTTGAGGGTCCTTTTGATAAGTTAGAATTCGATAGAAAAAGGGAATAAATTTGGATTTCAAAAAGCAAATAAAGTGAAAAATATCAAACTTATGCCACCGCAGTGAGATAGAATACCCTGCCCCTTTCTGAGTTTTCTATGGGCTGGCGTATGGGCGCTGGCGAGATTATAATAACTTTAAAAATATTTGCTTCAAAAACTCCGAAAACCATGTGGGAAGAAATCTTATTCAGTGAAATCAATGAAAAACAACATGTTCCGAAATTTGGTCTAAATGAGAAAAAGAGATTTTTAGACAAGAAATATTTGTCCCACACTTTTTAAAATACTTTAGAGATGAAAGAACGATACGAAAACATCCGTGAGATGAACGAAATCTTGGTGAAAGTAGAGAATATCCTTACCAAAGCCGAAGAAGTTTTGGAGGAATGGAAGGCGGTTCAGCCCGACTATGACAGGCTCGTGGCGTACTATGACAGCAAACAGTGGCGCAAGGATTATTTTGACAGCAACGATGGCAAAAATCCCTGATAGAATCCTCCAGTGGGTGCTTACCCAAGATGCTATTTTTGATGCCATAGGCACGCAGTTCTACCTCGCCGATGAGTTCCAGCAGCTCCTGAAAACCATCAAGCAGAAAGAATGGGAGGAATAGGAAGGCTGGGCGAGGGCGGTTTAGTCTCATTCGGTGTCTCGGGGTATTTGCCCAGATGAGGTGTTCTCTCGAGGCTGGTCATGAGGTCTTTCCAGAGGTCTGGGCTGCTTAGGGCGGCAGAAATCTACACGCTGGTTTTTGGCGCTTTCTTCCAGTAGTTTCTGCTCAGCTCTTTCTTCCAGCTGTCGGCATGCCATCCAGAATATCCCTGCGAAGATTTTTACATCTTCTGGGCGGATTTTCAGGAAGATGTCTACCACCACGCGTTCCATGTTTTCCGTGAAGGAGAAATGGTCATTTACTTTTGGTGTAGCCCTCTTTGGAGAGGTCGCCTTTGATGAGGAAGAAAGAGCGCTGGTCTCTGTAGAGGGCCGCCGTCATAGACTTCGGCATGGAAGTTCAGCCTTTTGGTAATTTCTCGGCTGGCGAGTTCATCCATCTTGTTTAGGATAAGCCCGAATGCTCCGCCTTCATCATGTTCTATGATTAAAAATCACAGAGCGGGAAAATATATCCCCAAGGTATCTGGAGTAGAAATTAAAATATTACCTTTGCAAGATTCATAGCCCAAATATAGTAAAAATTATGGAAAACTTGCACGACAAACGCTAAGTCTATGAGCAGTATGAACTGCACGACCACGAAGTAAAGCGAAAACCCAATGGAACATTTCATGAATGGTTTGCGGATGCAGACAAACATCCTGATATCTTCGAAGCTAATGCCATGATGCTCTCCACCATAGATGACGATGGCTGCTAGAACCAGAGCCATGCTTTTGAAAAAGCTACAGCAAAGAAGGGATTTGTCTTCACACAATTACAACAGCAAGAAAGAGTCTATAGATAAAAACAAGGTGGCTGCCTCTATTTCTTTTTGGCCTGCTTTGGAACGCCAAGTGATGATAAAAAGCAAAAATTGGAAAAAGTTTCTCCAGAGATGTCTGATGAGTATTTCGCATCAAGACCATGAGGAAGCCAGATTAGAGACATGGGCTTTCTGAACAAGGTGAAGAAAATCCCTAGCAAAAAGCTTATTTAGCCCAAAAATTACAAGATTTAGAAAAAGAATTTGAAGGGAAAGAAGTGACACGACCACCGCACTGGGAGGATCATCTTGCTCGTCCTTATGAAATAGAAATTTTTGGCAGGGAAGACCTAACCGTCTGCATGACAGGATGAGTATATCAGTTCCAAGATGGTAAATGGAAAACATCAAGATTAGCTCCTTAATAAGGAGCTTTTTAGTTAAGAAAAACATCTATCAGTCCTTCTGGAAGTTCCATTTTGATGAATTTCTCATCTCTGTTTACTTCTAAAATCCATTCCTTTACGATAGGAATGATGACTTCTTTCTGTGCCAAGTCAAAATGAAATAATGCTGTGCAGTCTGGTCATTTACAGAAACGATGTTTCCTGCAGGTTTTTTCCATCTTTTTCTAAAGAAATTTCAAAACCAATAACTTCGGATAATAAAACTGATTTCCACTCAGTTTTTGGAAGTGTAGAAAGCGGAAGAAATACATTTTTACCAATAAGTTGTCCACCAGTGCTTCTGAGGAGTTTTTGAAAAGAATATTGAGAGAATCTTGTTTTACTCCAAATGATTTTTCAATAAAAACGGAACCAATAGTCCGTTGATTTCAACGAATATTGATTCCAATTTTTATAAATTTCGGGTTGGTCTGTATCTAATTTTAAAATCAGATTTCCCGAAAGACCAGTGCTTACGAGTAATTTTTGCCTAAAAATAGCAATCTTCTTTCTGCATCGGTAAGTAAGCTTCAGTTTCTTCAGCAGTGCATCTCCTTCTGCTTCTACAGCAGGAGCTTCTTCTATTGGTGCTTCAGCAGCCTCAGCGGCAGCTTTTTGCTTCTTCTTCAGCTTGTTTTTAGCGTTGATTCTGCTTCATTAGCTTTGTTTTCAGCTTCTAAAGCAGCTTTTTAGCATCATCTTTAGATTTTGCTAAACCATCTTTTTCACCTTGATTTTAGCTTCTTTTCAGCTAACCAAGTGTTAAATCTTTTTCAGCCTCAGCTTCACTGAAAGCTCCTTTAGCTACACCACCTTGAAGGTGTTTTTGTAAAAGAGCACCTTTGTAAGAAAGAATAGCTCTTGCTGTGTCATGTAGCTGTGCACCGTTGTTAAGCTCATTTTACAGCAGAATCTACATTAAGTTCAATAGTAGCGGATTGGTAATAGGATTGTAAGTCCCTAATTTTTCGATGAATCTACCATCTCTCTTTGCTCTAGAGTCTGCTACTACGATGTGGAAGAAAGGTTTTCCTCCGTGTCTTTGTAATCTAATTTTTACTGACATAATTTAATTGATTTAGTGGGAGACTCGTCCCAGGTTAATATTTAAGTCTGCAAATATATAAAATATTATTGGAATTATAATAATTTATTTTCCGTTAAAAGTATTCATCGTATTGGTAATTCCTGCGAAAACGAAGGACAGGCAGGCATCTGCGAACTTATCAATTCTTTCGGGAAGTTTTTCTTTTTTCTTTCCTCGCTCCATTCTACCGATGACGTAGTCTATCTATCTCGCCCTTTTCGAAATCGGAAGAAATCCCAAATCTCAGGCGGGCGTAGTTTTGGGTTTTTATCGACTCCTGAATGTTTTTCAGACCGTTGTGCCCAGCATCAGAACCCTTTTGATTTTAGGCGTAAAGCACCGAAAGGCAGCGCCAAATCATCTGTCCGACGAGGATATTTTTCCAAAGGAATGTTTTCTTTCTGCATCCAGAATTTCAGGAGCGTTTCCAGAGAGATTCACATAAGTGTCTGGTTTCAAAAGAATTATTTTTCTGCCCTTGTATTTTCCTTCAGCTGTCCATCCGTAGTTGCAGAACTGAATTTCGCTTCTATTTTTCGGCAACTCTCTCCACGATTTTAAAACCGATGTTATGCCTTATTTTCGTATTTTTTCGCCTTTGTTTCCTATTCCTAAAATTAAGTATTTCATTGTTTTAACTAAAATTGTTTCCTATTGGGGAAGATAATATTTATTGATAATTTTCATTAAAAATAAACTTGCTTGAACCAAAGTTCAAATACAGGGTCAAGCAGTTCGTGCGAGTTTTTCTTCTTTGTGGATTAAATCCTTCTGCAAAAGAATGTTTCTTGTTTTTGGATACAGATGCGGAAGTTCCCATTTGGTATTTTTCAAAGTAGATTTTGAAGAAAGTTGTTTTTCTTTCTTTTTACCAAAGCCTTTATAAAGTTAATCTGCGTATTGCTGAGTTCTTCTATAATCTGCTGGAAAAACGGAATGTTGCTTTGGATTAAACAGGGATAATGCGTTTTTGAAAACCTCTTCTGTCACTTCTTTCTCTGTTTCGCTCCAGATGTAGTAAGAAAAACTGCTGAACATACCAAGAATGATTTTTTCATCAAATCGGCTATTTTTCTGCAAATTCTGCTGAAATTTTTATTGGTCTTGTTGAAATTTTCTATTATAAAAGGAATCCATCTTTTTAATTTTTGGTAGCAGAAACAAGTCTCGAAGCGGTAGAAAGGCTTGGAGGGTTTTGCTGAAATGTCAGTCATCATGTGTCTTTTGCTTCCATAGAGACAATAAACCACATTTTTCTGCTGCGCCATACAGGATCGCATTTTTCTTTTCTGAGTTTCAAAATCATGATACTGGGCTAGGTTCTGAAATTCATCGATACAAATAATGAATTTTACGCCCTTTTTCTGCTAAAACTTCAGGTAAATTTAGAATTTCAAGGCTGTGTTTTTAGCTTCTTCCCAATCAAAGAAAGACTAAAAATCACTATCAGGCTGTATGCCGATGTTGATTTTTAGGAATGAGATTTTTGAAAAACCTCACGGGCATTATTTGTCCATTCTTCCCATTTTGTGAACTTGCTTTGATGACTTCTCTTGCAAAAATCTCCAAAAATTCATGCTCTGAATTAGCTGAAAACAGGTCTATTTTACGGTTTTGTAGTTGGGCTCTCTCTCTGTTGATTTCTGCAATCGCTTTGGCAACCAATGAAGATTTCATCTTCTCGGTGAAATGATAATGGTATTTACACCGCTGATTAGGTAGTTTTTGTAATTCCTCTTCTCTATTAGTAAAAGCCTGAAGATTAACAATATGCCCAAAGAAAAAGGTGATAATTCTCCCATAATTATAAAAACTTCCATCTTGGTAACTTACCATTTAGTAACTTACTATTTGGTAAGGCAAAAATAATAAATAATTTTAATATACAATTATAATATTGTTTCTTAAAACTAAATACCTTGTTTTAATAGATTTATGACCAAAAATTATCATTCAAGATAGAAAAATATCTTTTGTATATTTGCGCTGATTTTTAATTAGTTTAAAAAGTGTTAGCTTTTATTTTCGTGTTTGGATGATTTCAAAAATCTTAAACATCAAGTAAAACAAAAAGTCCTCACTTTTTGTATTTGTTTATCTGTGTTTAGGGCTTGGCAGGAAATAAAAATAGCATGAATGAGTATTTATTAATGTGGCGTAGAGCATTAGATTTCAAGGGCGTTCAAGGAGAAGAAGAGTATTGGATGCCGTTTTTGGTGAATTTTGTTATTGCATTTAGTTTGATGCTTTTGATGGGGATAACGGAATCATCTATTTTCTTTGGAATTTATAGTTTGTATACTTTTAGCAATGATATTTCCTGCAACAGCTATGGCTGTAAGGAGGTTGCATGATGTGGGTAGAAGTGGTTGGTTTTTATTTAATAATATTTGTTCCGTTTGGTGTTTTTATCTTCTTTATTTGTTCTGTCAAGATAGTGAAAGAGGAGTTAATAGATGGGGAAGACCCAAAGAAAGATGAGAGAGAAAACCACCAATTATTTGGTGGTTTTTATACTAATATTTGTTTCTAATTCTTAATAATCAATTCTAGAACTTCATTCACCTCTTCCACGCTTTCCATGTTGTCTTTTCGCATGAGCAGTTGGTTGTTTTCTCTTTCAGCTGGGCTTGGCTAGGGTTTTGTGTCAGATAATTCAGCAGGTGTTTGAATTTTTCACTTTGATAAAATTTGTCTTGTGGATTGTCTGGGAAATATCCCAAAAACACGCCTTTTTCATCACTATTTTTCTCAAAGCCTATCTCCGCGGCGAGCCATTTCAGCTCCACGGATTTCAGTAAATTCACTGCTTCTTCTGGTAGTTTTTCCGAAGCGGTCTTCCAGCTCGTTTTGGAACTTTTCCAGCTCTTTTTGTTTTCTATTTCGGCAAGTCTTTGGTAGAGGAGAAGTCTCTCCGAGGTGGAATCTACATAATGGTCAGGCAGCATCAGCTCAAAATCAGTATCGATATTTCACTTCTTTACCGATTTGAAAAAGTTTTTTCCTATCTTCTTCATTATTAAATAATTCCTCAAACGATTCATCATCCTGAAGCTCTTCCAAGGCCTCCTGCATAAGTTTTTTGGTAAGTTTCAAAGCCCATTTCGTTGATAAATCCGCTCTGCTCTGCACCGAGTAAATCCTCCTGCGCCACGGATTTCTAGGTCTTTCATCGCAATCTGGAATCCACTTCCCAAATCCGAAAAACTGCTCTATCGCTTCCAGTCGTTTTTCTGGCATCGGAGGTTATCATATCATATGGTGGCGTGATAAGATAGCAAAAGGCTTTTTCTAGTCGCTTCTGCCCACACGGCCGCGCATTTGGTGAGGTCTGCAATCCCAAATCTCTGCGCATCATTGATGAAAATAGTATTCGCATTCGGGACATCCACGCCGCTTTCTACAATGGTAGTAGAGATGAGGACATCATATTTCCCATCCATAAAGTCCAAAACTCTTTCTTCCAGCTCTTTCCCGTCCAGCTGTCCGTGTCCAGTGATGATTCTGGCATCAGGAACGAGCCTTTGGACAAGACCAGCGATTTCCTTTAAATTGTCAATTCTATTGTTAATGAAATACACCTGCCCATCTCTTTGGAGTTCGTAGGAGATGGCATCTCTCAGCGTTTCTTCATCAAGCCTATCAGCTGGGTTTCCACAGGCTGTCGGTTCGGCGGCGGTGTTTTTATTACGGATAAATCCTTGCTGCCATTAGCGAAAACTGCAGTGTCCTTGGGATTGGCGTAGCAGTCAGGGTGAGCGTGTCGATGTTGGTTTTCAGGGGTTTTAAGTTTGTCTTTTTACATTTACTCCGAATTTATGCTCTTCATCAATGATTAAAAGTCCCTAAATCCTTGAATTTTACCTTGTCCGAAACCAGCTGATGTGTTCCTATCACAATGTCTATTTTACCGCTTTCCAAACCTTCCAGCGTTTCTTTTTCTGTTTTGCCGTTCGGAAACGATTGAGATAAGAAACATTGATAGGAAAATCTTTTCAGTCTTTCTGTAAAAACTCCTAAAATGCTGAAACGCCAAAATGGTCGTAGGAACCAGCACAGCCACCTGTTTGCCGTCGGTCGCCGCTTTGAAGGCAGCACGAATAGCGACTCTCGTTTTTCCGAAACCTACATCGCCGCAGATAAAGTCTGTCCATAATGGTTTCTGCCTCCATGTCTTTTTCACATCATGGGTCGCTTTTTCTTGGTCTGGCGTGTCTTCGTAGATGAAACTTGCTTCCAGTTCATCTTGTAGATAGGTGTCTGGCGAGAAGGCAAAACCTTTGGAGGTCTTTTCTCTGTGCGTAGAGTTTTATTAGGGTCAAAAGCTATTTGTTTTACTTTCGCTTTGGTCTTTTGTTTAAGGTTTTTCCAAGCAGGAGAGCCCAGTTTGGAAAAGGGCGATTTCTTTTGCCTTCTGAGCCGTTGTATTTTGAGATTTTGTGCAGAGAGTGGATGCTCACATACAGCAAAGTCGCCGTTTTTATAAGAAAGTTTGAAACATTCCTGCGTTTTTGCCGTCGTTATTTACTTTGACCAGTCCCATGAATTTACCGATTCCGTGGTCTATGTGCGTGATGTAATCGCCGACTTGCAGCTGCATCAGGGTCTTTCAGGGTCAAATGCTCAGACTTGGCGAAAGAATCTTTGGTTTTAAATCTTTGATAACGGTCAAAAATCTGGTGGTCGGTATAAACTGCGATTTTATAATGGCTGTCCACAAAGCCCTCATGAAGCTCTGACTGAAACGCCGTGAAAAGATGATTAACCGCATCCTGCTGATGCTCAGTGGCTAAGGTCTCGATGATTTCTGTAAGTCTGTCTTTTTGTTTCTCGGAAGAAAAGGAAATCCAGACCTCGTAGCCGTGTTCTTTTTGGTGATTAAAATCCTCTATCAAAAGTTCAAAAATTCTTGTGAAAACTCGGCTGTGGAGTTTGGCTCAGCTGAATGATTTTTGATGAAGGACTATTTGAAAAATCAATGGTTCTGAATTTTTGAAAACATCTTGAAAACTCATCGCTGGAAAGAAACAGTTCGTGAGGCTCTCGGTGTTTGATGGTTTTTGCTGAGTTTATCAAATTGATTTTGAGCCTTTTTGGTAAAAAGTTTCAATTTTATCCAAAGCAAGAATAAGCGTTTTTGATCATAATCAGGCTGTCCGAAGGCAGCAGATCAAAAATGGAACTTTCTCGCCTTGTGAGGAAAGATTGATATTAGAAACCAATTGAAACTCATCTACTTTCTCCACGAAAGCTGGGTTTCTATGTCAAAAGTTTTGATGCTTTCTATTTCATTTCCGAAAAATGTGATTCGGAAAGGTTTTTCATTTGAGTAGGAAAAAACATCTACAATTCCGCCTCGAACTGCGAATTCACCAGGCTCGGAGACAAAATCAGTCAAATTAAAATGAAACTGATTGAGCAGTTCTTCCGTGAAAATCAAAATCCAGTTTTTCGCCCGTTTTTTTATACGGTGAGAAATCATTTTGAAATCCTCTTTTTTCAGAACTTTTTCATTCAGAGCAGAGATATGAGCTACGATTATTTTTTGTTTGTTATTGAAATTCAGTTGGTTAATCACCTCTGTTCTCAAAACCAAATTGGCGTTTTTAGTCCGCTCCTCCTGATAAGGCTCTGTGTGAGGAGTTGGGTAGGTGCAGGACATTTTTCTTCGCCGACAAGTTCCTCCATTTCGGTGGTCGTGTAGTGGGAATCTTCCTTGTCATCGGTAATCAAAAAGAATGGTTTTTTGCTGGCTCAGGAAAGCCTCGGCAGCGAGAATGCTCACGGCAGAACCTACTGCTCCTTTCGCGGAAAGATGCTCAGTTTTTCCCAATTTTTGAAAAATATCTTCTCCGAAAATTTTGGTTTAAAAGTTTTAGTTAATAGTGACTTTGTCTATCGTTTGTAAGCTCATTTTTGGTATAAATTAAATGACAGAAGCGATTTCGGAATTGCTCCGAAATCGTTTCTCTATTAGTGCAAAAGGTAAGATTATTTACCGAAAAAAATCCTATCTCATGTAGTGGGCAAAAGTACAAACAGCTTGTCTGTAAGTCTTTTACGGTTTTGGGTTCGTTTGTAATGTTTTTTCAGCTCTGCAAAAGTAAGTTCAGAATTTTTTCTCTTCGTCAGACTTATCTGGGCTTCAAAAACTTTCTCTTTTTCTGAATAATCTGGGTCAGAATAGTCGATGTAAAAATTCTGATTGGCTTCCCATTGATAGAATTTCCCTTGCTCTGCGCTTGCCATTTGGAAAAGAATTCTGGCTTTTTGCTCTTTGTTTTTAGAGTGTTTTAGGGCTTTTTCGTAGTAGCCGATAGCAAGGTCAAAATTATCCGGTTCTATAAATCCGCTGTCGTAGAAAAGGTTTTTGTAGGAGAAATCATATTTTCTCTCGCTTGCCTGTTCATGGAAATGGAATTTAGGGCTGTTGCTGTTGTTCATATCCAAAGTGAAAAGCTCACGGAAATACCCCTAAAATAGAGGTGTTGTAAGTAGGTTGCCGATGAGCTGGTTGGCTTTTCGCGCCTTTCGCGGATTTTTTTCTTTTCCTATTTCTTCGAGCTGAATCAGGGCTTGTGCAAGTTCTAACTTGTTCATTTTTCTGTTTAATGAAAGGGAATAGGCTGAGGTCTTCGGCTTTCATAGATACTTCCCTGCGGGACTGTCAAAACTTTCCCAGACATTATGCCCGAAAACAAGACTTGAAATACGGTTGTAGCCATCGTATTTATCTTTGAAATAGTCTGTTTGCTTTTCTCTTTATCATCGTCATAATAGTAGGCATTTTTAATATAAATATCCTCAAAACTTCCTGCTTTCTCGTAGTGGGTTTTTAGCCTTTTTGAAAATCAGCCATTCGCATCGCATGGTCGCCGTAGATTAGCTCAAAAGAAAGCCTCTGCGTTGATGTTTTTATAGACCGCTCGATGATGAATTTTTCAAAACTCGTCTTGTTTGGCTTTTTGTAGAAAGCTTTCTATTTTCTTTGTCAAAGCTAGATTTGGGTAATATTGCAGGGCGTGGATGCTGTTATTTAGAAGGAATGATTTTTGCATCTTGCTGTTCTACGAAATAGCGGTTGGCGATGATGTCAATGATAAAGTCTCTGGTGCCGAGATAGTTATACCAGCCGTTTTTCATTTTTGCTGGGTTCTTCTTGCAGGATTTTTGCCGTATTTTTCATTAGAATTTCCTCAAACGCTGGAGTTATTTTGGGTCTGGGAAACGATTTCGTTCAGCATTTTCATTTTTCTATCTGCTGGATGTAGTCGGAATTGGTGGTTTTTATTTTATTTAAAACCAAATTGCTTCCATTGAAATCTTTATTCAGAAAACGAAGATAAGCATCACTGAGTTCCCAGAAAACATCTTTGGAGGTTGCCTTTATTTCAGTGATTATCTTTCGTAAATCTTCGGAAAAAAATCAGCTGTTTCTACATCGTAGTTTGTTCTTATAGGAAGGAGTTTGTCTTCGCATTTGTCTTTATTATTGCAGAAAATGGATAAGCTGTGAGGTAGCTTTCTTTCCAGCTCGTTAATCGCTCTGGCTGCCAGTACTTTTTAGGATTTTAGAATCAGCATTATTTTTCCAGCATTTTCTGCATCAGCGGAACGGGATTGCTGTAGCCGTTGTAAGCCAAAAGAAAATACGCCATATCTTCAGCAGTTTTTAGCCTTGCTGAGCGAGTCCTTCGAAATCGCCTGAATTAGAGAATTTCATAGAAGTGTAGGAGCTTTGTTTCAAATCTCTGCTGTGGATGAAAACTTTGAAAAATTCCAGTTTGCGGGCTTTTTTTGCCTAAACCATTCTGTGCGCCCGCCATTTGCTGTAAGGCATAATAATAAATTGTGATTTTTAAATTCAAAGGGAACAACCAAAGTTTCAAAATAATGAACCGCCTTTTGGTAGTTTCTCGTATAGTGATTGAACCTTACGATTTGATAAGCATATCGTAGTTTTATTTCTTTGTTGGTGGATGTTGTTTGGTAGGCGTTCAGCAGGCTTTCCATGGTTTTGGAATAGTTGAGCTGAGTGGCATTTTTCTATTTTTATCAACATCGAAAATAAAACGAATCTTCATCCGCAACAAAACTAATCGCCATATAAGGTTCCAGTTCTTTGGCTTTGATGAGGTAGGTCAGTCCCTTGTTTGTATTTATTAAAAAAACTGAGTACCGAGTTTTTGCTTAAAAACATGTGTGAGTTTCCCATGAGACCAGTCTTGAAGGTGTTTTTAGACTGATAGTCTGCACGAGTGCCAAAAGTTTCATCATAGGAGAGCTTGTTGTCAAAAATATTTTTTTGCCAAGATTCTATATTTTCGCTTCGGAATTTATTTTTGGCTTTCATAAAAAGGCGTATCATGAGGCCAATAGAAAAGGTTCGTATTCAGGAGCGTGTATCATTTCCCTGAGCGAACAGGTTGAAATATTCATAATCCAAATTAACATCCGCGCAGGCGTTTGCCTTTATGAACAGCGAACAAAAGCGAGAGGGAAACAACAAGTTTTTCATAATTCTATAAAGTATATTTTTTCTACAAATTTACTATCCAGATGATAGTATACAATATTATAATGGTCTAATTTTTTATCCAAAAATGTTTTTACTTCGTCTAATTGGTTTTGGGAAATTTCCTCAATCTTGATTTTAAATCCTTTGCTGAGGTACACGCCAAAATAAAATCATCTTTCAGCACTTCAAATTCTGTTTCAGAAATTTTCTTAAAGTTTTTGTTTTGAGATAAATCGTTTATCGTCAGCGCATTGATGAGTTTCTTTTTCCCGACATGATTGCTCACGATTCCCCAAGAGTATAAAGGAAGGGCAATGTCCATTTTTATGGGATATTCCTCAATGTTCATTAGATAATTTTTGAGTGTGGGAACATCTAGAATTGAATTTTTTTCAGCTGGTTTTCTAGTGGCGAATAAGTAGCATAGCACATTAGATAAACTTTTTCCACGGGCGGAAATCCTGTTTTTCTTTGTCTTTCACTTGGTGAAGCCGAAGGGTGCAGGTGATTTTTGTTTTGAAATATTTTTAGTTCTTCTAAAAACAGGAAATAATCTTCTCTCGTTTGTTCCGTCCAGTCGCAGTCTATTTGTATTTCGGAAGTCAGAGAGTTTGTTTTCGTTTTTTTATATTTTCTATAGAGAAAGAGTATTTTTCGCAAGGGAATGGATTTCTTCTTTTTTTGATTCCGAAAAAGTTCGATTCGTTATGAAAATCACAGGCGTGAGAGGAAGGTCGCTTTTTGCGAAAAATGAATTTTTCCCCAACAGGAGTAAATCTGCCTTCTTTTTTTATCAATATCAAAAATCTGGTGTATATGGTCTGTGATTGGGATTTTTCTAGAGTTTTCTTGCTCTTTTTATCCAGATTCCACTCTGTTCGCCAATAATAAAAAGAGTAAGAATGCTCCTTCGGATTAGAACAATTGATAAGTAAAAATAAAATAAAAATATGGAATAATTTCATAGATTTCAAAGTTAGAAAAATAATAAAATACAGAAAAACAACTTACAATTTGTAGTTTCAAAACCTTAAATTTGCACACTTATTTGGTGGGAAGATTGTGCTTATTTCATAAATAAAATCTGTATAAACGGCTGAATATGAGTGTTGAAATAATTTAAATAAATTTTTAATTATACAATGTCAGGTATTATTGGTAAAAAAATCGGTATGACCTCTTTGTTTAACGAAGAAGGAAAAACATTCCTTGTACAGTTATCCAAGCTGGTCCATGCTCGGTTTTACAGGTCAGAACCGAAGAAGTTGATGGTTATTCAGCTGTTCAATTAGGTTTCGATGACAAGAGTGAAAAAGAATGTCGGAAAGGCATTAGCTGGTCATTTTAAAAAAGGCTGGTTCTGCTCCTAAAGGCGAAAGTCGTAGAATTCCACAATGGATTCGAAGATGTGAAATTAGGAGATGAAGTGAATGTGGATATCTTTGTAGAAGGAGAGTATGTAGATGTTACAGGAACTTCAAAAAGGTAAAGGTTTCCAAGGTGTTGTTAAAAGACATGGTTTTGGTGGTGTAATGCAGCAGACTCATGGACAGCACAATAGATTGAGAGCTCCGGGTTCTATCGGTGCAGGGTTCAGATCCATCAAGAGTTTTTCAAAGGCTTGAGAATGGCTGGTAGAATGGGAGGTGAGCAGGTTACTGTTCAAAACCTTCAAGTGTTAAAAGTAGATAAAGAACAAAAATCTTTTAATAGTAAAAAGGTGCTGTTCCGGGAGCTAAAAATTCTTATGTAATTATCAGAAAAATGGAATTAGTAGTATTAAATACATCAGGAAAAGAAACCGGAAGAAAAGTACAGTTAGACGATACTATCTTTGGTATCGAGCCCTAACCAGCACGCGGTTTACTTAGAAGTGAAACAATATCTTGCGGCTCAAAAGACAAGGGTACGCATAAGTCTAAAAGAAAGAAGTGAAATCACTGCTTCTACTAAAAATTGAAGAAACAGAAAGGTTCTGGTTCTGCAAGATACGGGGATATCAAATCGCCTGTATTCAAAGGAGGAGGTAGAGTTTTTCGGGCCTAAGCCAAGAGATTATAGATTTAAATTAAATAAAAGCATTAAAAAGATTAGCGATCTGTTCTTTCTCAAAAATGAGAGAAGATTCTATCAAAAGTTTTAGAAGAGTTGAATTTCTCTGCTCCTAAAACAAAAAGATTTTGTTAATGTAGTGAAATGCTTTAGGTTTGGAAGGTAAGAAGTCATTATTTATTCTTGCTGAAGCAAACAAGAATGTATTTTTATCTTCAAGAAACTTACCAAAAGCAAAAAGTGATGAATTATAACGAAATCTCTTCTTATGATTTAATCAATGCTGGTCAGGTAGTATTCTTCGAAGGTAGTAGAGAAGTTTCAAGAAAATTTAAGAAAATAAATCATGTCAATCATTATTAAACCAATCATTTCAGAAAAAGCGACTTATCTTACAGATTTGAGAGGGCAGTATTCTTTTTAGTAGATACTAAAAGCGAATAAAATCCAAAATTAAAAATGCTGTAGAAGAAGCTTTATGGTGTAAAGGTAGCAAATGTTAGGACTATGATTTATGCTCCTAAAGTTTCTATGAAATACACTAAAAAGGTCTTCAAGTTGGTAAAACTAACAAATTGAAGAAAGCAGTTATAGAACTTCAAGCAGGTGAAGTTATCGATGTTTTTGCAAATTAATAATTAATTATAAATAATAGTAATGTCTGTTAGAAAAATTAAAACCCATCACCCTGGGACAGAGATTCAGAATTGTAAACAATTTTTGATGAAATTACTACCAACAAGCCAGAGAAATCTTTGACTTTTTGGTATTAAGAAATCAGGTGGGCGTAACAACACAGGTAAAATGACCATGCGTTACACCGGAGGTGGACACAAAAAGAAGTACAGAATCATTGACTTTAAAAAGAAACAAATTTAATGTTGATGCTACTGTAAAAACTGTAGAGTATGATCCAAACAGAACAGCTTTTATCGCATTATTAGAGTATGCAGATGGAGAAAAAGAGATATATCGTAGCTCCAGCTGGTATTAAAGTAGGGCAAAAAGTAGTTTCTGGGGAAAATGTAGCTCCTGAAATAGGAAACGCTATGAAATTGAAGAACATTCCTTTGGGTTCAGTAATTTCTTGTATAGAAATGAAACCAGGACAAGGAGCAATTCTTGCAAGAAGTGCAGGTTCTTCAGCACAGTTGACTTCAAGAGATGGAAAAAATACGCTATCGTTAAATTGCCTTCAGGAGAATCAAGAATGATCTTGGTAGAGTGTATGGCAATGATAGGTTCAGTGTCAAACTCAGATCATCAGCTTACTGTTTCTGGTAAAGCAGGTAGAAGTAGATGGTTGGGTAGAAGACCAAGAACTAGAGCGGTAGTTATGAACCCAGTAGATCACCCAATGGGTGGTGGTGAAGGTAGATCATCTGGTGGTCACCCAAGATCTAGAAACGGTAAACCAGCTAAAGGTTACAAGACTAGAAAGAAAACAAAAGTGTCTAACCGTTACATCGTATCTAAAAGAAAAATAATTATGGCAAGATCACTTAAGAAAGGACCTTTTATTCACCATTCATTAGAGAAAAAGGTTCAAGCAAATATAGAGTCTGGTAAAAAGACAGTAATTAAAACATGGTCTAGAGCATCTATGATTTCTCCAGACATGGTAGGACAAACTATAGCAGTGCACAACGGGAAATCTTTTATCCCTGTATATATCACTGAAAATATGGTAGGTCATAAGTTAGGGCGAATTTTTCTCCGACAAGATCTTTCAGAGGTCACGCGGGTAATAAAAATAAAGGTAGCAGATAATAGTCATGGGAATAAGAAAACAAAACAGTGCATTAGCTAGAAAAGCGGCGAAATAGAGATGTGGTAAAAGCATGTCTAAATGATTGTCCTTCTTCTCCAAGAAAAATGAGATTAGTTGCTGATATCATCCGTGGAGAAAAATGTAGATAAAAGCATTATATATCCTAAAATACTCTAAAAAGAGGCTTTCTAATAAGTTAGAAAAATTGTTGTTGTCAGCAATTGCTAACTGGCAGGTGAAAAACCCTAACGCTGATATAGAAGCAGCAAATCTTTTGTAAAAGAGATTTATGTGGATAGTGCTAGACAATTAAAAAAGATTGAGACCAGCACCACAAGGTAGAGGTTACAGAATTAGAAAAAGATCTCAAACCATGTGACTTTAATTTTAGGTAATAAATCAGAAAAATCAATAATCAAGGTATGGGACAGAAGACAAATCCAATTGGTAATAGATTAGGAATCATTAGAGGTTGGGATTCTAACTGGTTTGGAGGAAATGATTATGGGGATAGAATCGCAGAAGACTATAAGATCAGAAGATACCTTGAGGCTAGATTATCTAAAGGTGGAATCTCTAGAATCTTTATAGAAAGAACATTAAAGTTAGTTACAGTTACAATCACTACAGCAAGACCAGGTTTAATCATTGGTAAAGGTGGTCAAGAGGTTGATAAATTGAAAAGAAGAGTTGAAAGAAAATCACTGATAAGGATATTCAAATTAACATCTTTGAAATTAAGAGACCAGAATTAGACGCTGTATTGGTTGCAGATAGCATCGCTAAGCAAATTGAAAACAGAATTTCTTACAGAAGAGCTGTTAAAATGGCTATCACTGGTTCTATGAGAATGGGAGCAGAGGGAATAAAAGTTCAGATTTCTGGAAGATTGAACGAGCTGAAATGGCAAGATCAGAATCTTTCAAAGAAGGAAGAATTCTCTTATCTACTATTCAGAGCAGATATAGATTATCATATCTCAGAAGCACACACTACTGATGGTAGATTGGGTGTTAAAGTATGGATTATGAAGGGTGAAGTATATGGTAAAGAGAGCTTTCTCCACTTGTAGGGACAACCACAAAAGAAAGGGACCTGCATCAGGAGGAGGTAAAAAGAGAAAGAAAATAATTAATGAAATTTTAGGTTTGAAATTGAAAATTTTTAAATGCTGTTACCTTTTAAAATCTAAAATTTAAAAATCTAAGATCTAAAATTCTAAAAATTGTGTTACAACCAAAAAGAACCAAGTTCCGTCGTGTTCATAAAATGAAAATGAAAGGTAATGCTAACAGAGGAGCTCAGTTAGCTTTACGGAACATTCGGAATTAAAGCCATGGAAGGTGCTTTGGATCACTGCAAGACAGATTGAGGCGGCTCGTATCGCTGCATACAAGATATATGGAAGAGAGAGGGGCAACTATGGATTAAAATAGTTTCCAGATAAGTCAATTACTAAAAACCAGCTGAAGTAAGGATGGGTAAAGGTAAAGGTGCTGTAGAATACTGGGTAGCTGTAGTAAAACCAGGAAGAGTAATGTTTGAAATCGGAGGAGTACCTTACGAAGTAGCAAAAGAGGCGTTAAGACTTGCTGCACAAAAACTTCCAGTAGTTCGAGTTCATAGTAGCTAATGATTTTGTTCAACCACAATAAAATCTCGAAATTATGAAACAAGCTGAAAGTTAAGAACTCATGCTAGGGGATATCAAGGCGAAATTAGTAGAGTTGAGAGCTACTTACAGCAAAAACAAGATTGGCTCACAAAATTAGCCCAATAGAAAAATCCTATTCAAATCAGAGATTTAAGAAGAACAATCGCAAGACTTGAAACCGAGTTAACTAACAAAACAATAATTTTCATTTTAAGCATGGAAAGAAATTTAAGAAAAGAAAGAATAGGAATAGTTTCTGAGCACAAAATGGAAAAAACCATTGTTGTTAGTGAAACTATGAGAATGAAACATCCTATGTACGGTAAATTCGTATTAAAAACGAAGAAATATACTGCACATGATGAGAACAACGAATGTAACGAAGGTGATACAGTTCTAATCCAAGAAACTAGACCTTTGAGTAAGAATAAGAGATGGAGATTAGTAGAATTATAGAAAGAGCTAAGTAATGTTACAAACTGAATCAAGATTAAAAAGTTGCTGATAACACTGGTGCTAAAGAAGTGCTAGTAATCAGAGTTCTAGGTGGTACTAGAAGAAGATATGCTTCTGTTGGTGATAAAATCGTAGTTACTATTAAAGATGCTACTCCATCAGGAAATGCAAAGAAAGGACAAGTGTCTAAAGCTGTTGTAGTAAGAACTAAAAAAGCTGTTCGCAGAAAAGATGGTTCATACATCAGTTTGTGATGACAATGCTTGTGTTTTGCTCAATGCAGCGGGAGAAATGAGGAGGAACTCGTGTTTTTCGGACCTGTTGCTAGAGAGTAGAGAGATAAAGAATATGTGAAAGTAATTTCATTAGCCCCTGAAGTTTTATAAAATTCTAGAAAGATGACAAAGTTAAAAATCAAAAAGGAGATAATGTAATTGTTACAACAGGTAACAAAAACATTAAAGGTAAAACAGGTGAAGTTATTGCTGTAATTAAAGATAAAAATAGAGCTGTAGTGCAGGTCTTAATATCGTAAAGAAGCATGAAACCATCTGCGTCTAATCCTCAAGGAGGGATTGCTAGAAAAGGAAGCTTCAATCCATATTTCTAACTGGCATTGGTAGATCTAAAACAGGAAAAAGCTACAAGTTGGATACAGAATGGAAGGAGATAAAAAGTAAGATTTGCATCTGGTGAAATTTTATAAAAGACTAAAAGATGGAATACATAGCTGACCCAAAAATTATATAAAGAAAAATTGTTCCAGCAATGATGGAAGAATTTGGGTATAAGTCTGTAATGCAAGTACCAAGATTAGAGAAAATCGTACTTTTCTCAAGGTTTGGGAGATGCAGTACAAGATAGAGAAGATTGTAGATTATGCGGTGAAGAACTTACAGCAATTACTGGACAAAAAGCAGTAGAAACTAATCTCTAAAAGATGAAGCATCATTCAAATTGAGAAGAGGTGTTCAATTGGAGCAAAGTAACTACTCTAAGAGCAGACAGAATGTATGAGTAGATAGACTTACATCTTCGTGCTACTAAGAATCAGAGATTTCAGCGAATCTAAAGCTGATGGTTCTGATGGAAGAGGTAACTATAACTTTGGGTATTACCGAGCAGATTATCTTCCCTGAGATCGTGATTGATAAAAGTGAAAAATCCAAGGTATGGATATTACTTGACTATCTGACTAAAACAGATAAAGAGCTAAAGTTTTATTAACTCATTTCGGATTACCGTTTAAAAGAACTAATCATGGCAGGAATCAATGAAAGCGCGTGAGCGCAAAGAGAGACACTAGTTGCTAAAATATGCTGCTAAAAGAAAAGCTTTTGAAAGAAGCGTGAGATTACGAAAGCTCTACAAAATTGCCTAAAACATAGCTTCTCCAGTTAGATTGCTAATAGATGCAACTTACAGGAAGACCAAGAGGGTATATGAAGAATTTTCGGATTTCGAGAGTTACTTAGAGAAATGGCAAAACCAAGGACTTATCCCTGGGTATTAAAAAGCAAGTTGGTACAATTTTTTAACAAATCAGAGATGATTAAGTTTAGTAAAAATTGCAAAACTAATTATCATTAACCAATAATTTAAAAAAGAAAAATGGTAACAGATCAATTTCAGATTTCTATCTAGGTAAGGAACGCACAAGCGCAGGCCACAAAGTGGTGGAAAATTCCTGCATCGAAAAATTAAAAAGGAGATTACGAAAATCCTATTTGATCAAGGGTACATCTTGAGACTATAAGTTTGAAGATAATGCTGTTCAGGGACTATCAAAATCGCTTTGAAGTACGATAAAGCAAACTAACAAACCAGCTATCAAGTCTATTCAGAGAGCTTCTAGACCTGGTTTTGAGAAAATACGCTGGTTCAGATGAACTTCAAGAGTATTGAACGGTTTGGGAATAGCTATTATCTCTACTTCTAAAGGAGTAATGACTGATAAAAAGCAAGACAAGAGGAAAGTAGGAGGTGAAGTAATCTGCTATGTATATTAATTTTATAAATAGGAATAATGTCAAGAATTGGTAAATCAATTATAACAATCCCAGCTGGAGTTACAGTATCATTTTCATAATAATGTAGTAACTGTGAAAGGACCAAAAGGTGAGCTTTCTCAAGAAATCACTAAAAGGGATTACGATAGCACAAGAAGGTGCTGAACTAACAGTCAAACAGACCATCTGATTCTAAAGAACATAGATCTCTTCATGGTCTTTATAGAGCACTAATCAACAATATGGTAGTTGGTGTTTTCAGAAGGGTTTACAAAACAGTTAGAATTAGTAGGTGTAGGTTATAGAGCATCTCTACTCAGGACAAAAACTGGAGTTGGCTCTAGGTTTCTCCTCATGGTATTATAAATGGAACTTCCAAAAGAAATCACATTAAATACTGAGACTGAAAAGGTAAGAACGCAATCATCACTTTATCATCTCATGATAAACAATTATTGGGAATGGTGGTTACAAAAATCAGATCATTTAGAAAAACCTGAACCTTACAAAGGAAAAAGGTGTAAGATTTGTAGGAGAAAATGTTAGAAGAAAAGGCTGGTAAATCTGCTTAAAATTTAGGGAAATGGCATTAACAAAAGTAGAAAAAGAAACAGAATAAAGAGAAGAGTAAGAGGGAAAATCTCGGTACTCAGGCATCACCAAAGATTATCTGTATATAAGAGTAATAAAGAAATTTATGCTCAGTTGATCGATGACAAAGAAGGTAAAACTTTAGTATTCGCTTCTTCTAGAGAGAAAGAAGTAAACGTCAAAGGAACAAAACTGAGTAGCAGCAGCTGTAGGTAAAGAATTGCTGAAAAAGCAAAAGCAGCAGGCTATGAAAAAGTAGTTTTTGATAGAAATGGTTTCGTATATCACGGAAGAATAAAAGCTCTTGCTGATGGTGCTAGAGAAGGAGGTCTTCAATTCTAATTTTTAAAAGTATCGAAATATGTTAGGAATAGATAATATGAAAGAGTAAAACACTGGAGGATTAGAATTAGTAGATCGTCTAGTTGCTGTGAACAGAGTAACCAAGAGTAACCAAAGGAGGTCTAGCTCGGATTTTCTGCTATCGTTGTAGTAGGAAACGAAGATGGAGTGATTGGTCATGGTCTTGGTAAATCTAAAGAAGTTGCATCTGCGATCTCTAAAGCAGTGGAAGAAGCTAAGAAAAACTTGGTGAGAGTACCTGTAATCAATCATACAATTCCTCATCAAACATCTGCAAGATACGGAGGAGCTGATATCTTCCTAAGACCTGCATCTCACGGTACAGGGACTTATCGCAGGAGGTGCAGTGAGAGCCGTTCTAGAATCTGCGGAGTGCATGATGTATTGTCAAAATCTAAAGGTTCTTCTAACCCTCACAATGTGGTAAAAGCTACATCTCAAGGCGTTGTTAGATATCAGAAGACCAGAGGAAATCGCAAGAATGAGAGGCTTTCTCTAAATAGAGTGTTCAACGGTTAATTTTAAAGAAAAATGGCAACAATTAAAGTAAAACAAGTAAGAAGTGCTATTGGTAGAACTAAAACTCAAAAATTAACACTTGAGAGCATTAGGTCTTAGAAAAATTGAACCAAGTAGTAGAGCTACAGAAGCACCATCAATTTTAGGAATGGTAGCAGCAGTAAAAACATTTAGTAGAAGTTCAAAAATAAAAAAATAATCTTAAAAGGTTTAATGCTGAGAGATTGGCATTAAATCTTTTGATTTGAATTTTAAATTTAAGACAATTATGAATTTAAGTAATATTAAACCAGCATCAGGAGCTACTCACAACTCTAAAAAGATTAGGCAGAGGACAAGGTAGTGGTAAAGGAGGTACTTCTACAAGAGGTCACAAAGGTGCTAAATCAAGATCTGGTAACTCTACCAAAAATAGGTTTTGAAGGAGACAAATGCCTTTACAAAGAAGACTTCAAAGTTTGGTTTCAATAATGTGAATAGAAAAGAGTATAGAGCAATAAACTTGGATACTATTCAAGCATTAATTGATGCTAAAATTTAACTGAAATTACTAAAGAAGTTTTAGTTGAAAACGGATTGTCTTCTAAAAATGAATTAGTAAAAATTATGGGTAGAGGAACTAAAATCAGGAGTTTCTATTTCTGCAAATAAATTTACTAAATCTGCTGAAGAAGCAATAAACAAAGTAGGAGGTAAAAGCAATCACTCTATATATAATGAAGAAAGATTATACAAACACTCAAAACATTTTGAGTCTTGATGAATTAAGAGAAAAATATATTTACTATTTCTCTTGTATTGGTGTATAGATTCGCATCACTATATTTCCCTACCTGCCATTAATTTGGACGAGGTAGGAATCTGCAGCGATTACCAAAATCAAGGAGGTAGCAAACAAAGTGAACAGGTTTTTGAGTTTGTTATCATCTTTTTACAGGAGGTGCTTTTTGGTGAGCTTCTATATTGGCTTTAGGTATTATGCCGTATATTTCTGCATCTATTATAGTTCAGTTAATAGATGCTTGTTCCATATTTTCAAAAAACTACAAAAGATGGAGAGTGGAAGAAATACCTAAACCAAATAACAAGATGGCTTACGATAGAGTGTATGTCTAGTTCAGGCTCCATTCTATCTAGGCACTATAACGAATGAGTTTTTACCCTATACATAGTTTCAGAAGTGCATATTATGTAGAACCTAATCTGTGTATGTTCTGGCTACCAAGTAGTAGTGATCTTAGTACGAGGCTCATTATTCTCTATGTGGTTAGGAGAAAAATAACAGATAGAGGAATTGGTAAAGGGCATTTCTATTTTAATTATGGTGGGTATCTTTGAAATAGATTTACCAATGGCTGTTTTGTAGATGAAGTCACTCAGCAGACAAGTAAGGGAGGTTTAGGTTCTATGGCAATTTATAGTAGAAGTTTTGTTCTGGTTGTTGTGTTCTTTTAGCTAGATGTATTGTCTGTTGCTGTAAGAAAAATACCTATTCAGCTATGTAAGCAGAGCACAGGCAAGAGGGTGGAGGAATAGAAACTTAATGCGAGGAGCTGAGACAGTGGATTCCTTTGAGTGAATGCAGCTGGTAATGCCTATCATGTTTTGCTCAGGCTCTAGTGTTTGTTCCTGGGTTACTGACTAATATAGATGGAGACCAATACATTCTTGGCAGATTCAAAATGTATTTTATTATACAGTATAATCTTATTTGCATTACTTATTTACTATTTTCTCATTCTTTTACACAGCGATTTCTATTCCAGTGCATCAAATGGCTGATGATTTGAAGAGAAAATGTGGGACTGATACCTAAAAGTAAAACTAGGTAAAAGATACTGGAAAGTATATAGATGAAATTTTATCAAAAATTACTGCCAGGTTCAATATTTTTAGCTATCTTTGCAGTCCTTCCATGCAATAGTGCATGGAGCATTTGTTTGCAAACGGACAGATTTTGCTCTGTTTTTGGTGGAACATCATTGTTGATTATGGTGAGTGTAATATTGAAGTACAGTTCAACAAATCAACACTTATCTTCTTGAATCATCATTATGATGGATTGATGCAGATCAAAATTATCAAAGAACATCAAATTTGTATAATAGAAATGGCAAAAACAAAGCATATAGGATAGAGACTGGAGTGATAGTGGAAGCGTTATCAGCATATGTTTCGTGTAGAACTTGAGAATGGGCATGTTCTTATTGCTCATATATCAGGGAAGATGAGAATGCACTTATATCAAAACTTTTGCCTGGTGATAAGGTTAAATTGGAGCTTTCTCCTTATGATTTATTAAGGAAGAATTACTTTTAGATACTAGACTATATTAGTAGAATAAAAATTAAGAATATAAGATGAAAGTTAGAGCATCAATTAAGAAAAGAAGTGCAGACTGCAAAATCGCTAAGAAGAAAAGGCAGATTGTACATTATTAACAAAAAGAACCCTAAATTTTAAACAAAGACAAGGCTAATCAATAGCACAATTAAATTATGGCGAGAATTGCAGGTATAGATTTACCACAAAAAGAGGCGTGATAGGGCTTACTTACATCTATGGAGTGAGGTAAAAGCACTGCGTCTGAAATTTTGAAGAACGCTGAATCAGCGAAGATAAGAAAGTCAACGAATGGAATGACGACGAATTGGCAGCGATCAGAAACTACATCTCTGAAAAATGTAAAAGTGGAAGGAGAGTTGAGATCTGAAGTTCAATTAAACATCAAGAGATTGATGGATATTGGATGCCAAAGAGGAATTCGTCATGAGACTGGGATTACCTTTTAAGAGGCCAAAGAACGAAGAATAACTCTAGAACTCGTAAAGGAAAGAGAAAACTGTTGCTAACAAGAAGAAGGCAAGTAAATAGTCGTTAGAATTATGGCAAAACAAACAAAAGTAGTTAAGAAAAGAAAAGTAAAAGTAGAAGCGATTGAGAAGCACATATCAAGCATCGTCAATAATATTATTATTTCTTTGACCAATAAAGAAATGGAGAAGTTATTTCATGGGCTTCTGCAGGTAAAGATGGGATTTAGAGGTTCTAAAAAGAATACTCCATTTGCAGCACAGATGGCTGCTGAGAATTGTTCTACAAGTGGCTTATGAAGCTGGACTTAAGAAGAGTAAAAGGTTTTTTGTGAAAGGACCTGGTGCTGGTAGAGAGTCTGCTATTAGAACTATTCACAACTCAGGAATTGAGGTTAGTGAAATTGTGGATGTTACACCTATGCACGCACAACGGTTGTAGACCACCAAAAAGAAGAAGAGTATAATTTGGACTGATTTTCAATCTAAAAAAAGCCTAAAAATCTAGAAATATATGGCAAGATATATTGACCTAAAAACAAAAATTGCTGAGAAAAGTTTGGTGTTGCAATTTATGGAGATGATAAGAACTTTGAGAAAAAGAAGAAATCAACCTCCAGCAAGTATGGACCAAACAAAAGAAGGGGAGCATCAGAATATGCAGTACAGTTAGCAGAGAAAACAAAAAGCAAAAATACATTTATGGTATTTTTGGAAAGACAGTTTGCTAATATGTTTGATAAAGCTCATGAAGTAAAAGGGGTAACAGGTGGAAGTCCTTTGTTACAACTTTGTGAATCTAGATTAGATAATGTAGTTTATAGATTAGGGTTTGCTAAAACTAGAGCTGCAGCTAGACAATTAGTTTCTCATAGACACATCACTGTAAATGGAGGTTGTAAATATTCCTCTTACACATTTTGAAAGCAGGAGATGTAGTTGCTGTGAGACAAAAGTCTAAATCATTGAAGTTGTAGCAGATGCTTTGGCTTCTAAGTCTAACTATGAGTGGTTACAATACAATGACGAGAAAAGAGGAACGTTCATTTCTGTACCTGAAAGACTTCAGATTCCTGAAGACTATCAAGGAACAATTAATCGTCGAGTTATATTCTAAATAATTTAATAAAATTCTTGCTCAACCCAATATTATGGTAATTTTACAATTCATAAAAACCCGATAAGGTAATTCTTCTAAACTCTACACCAGCTAAAGGTCAATTTGAATTTAGACCTTTAGAACCAGGGGTTTGACTACCATCGGTAATAGCTTTGAGAAGAGTGCTACTTTCTTCTCTGGAAGGATATGCTATTACATCTATCAAGATAGAAGGAGTAGAGCATGAGTTTTTCAACCATTCAGGAGTAATAGAAGATGTTACTGAGATTGTTCTTAATCTTAGCAGTTGAGACTTTAAAAAGCAACTACTGAAAATGCTCCTGCGGAACATGTATGTGAAGTTTCTAATCAAACGACCGTAACTAGCTGGAGATTTCTCTAATGCAATGAGGTTTTGAGGTGTTGAACCCAAATTTGGTAATCTGCAACATGGCAAAAAGGCGTGTCGTTTGAAATTAAATTTAATATAGATAAAGGAAGAGGTTATGTTCTTCTGAGCAGAAATAAATCTAATAATGCTCCTATTGGGACGATAGTCATTGATTCTATCTTTACGCCGATTAAGAAAGTTCAATATAGCGTTGAAAACTATCGTGTAGAGCAGAAAACAGACTACGAAAAATTAGTATTAGATATTGAGACAGATGGTTCATCTCACCCTCAAAATGCATTGACAGAAGCTTCTAAGATATTAATTTATCACTTTATGCTATTCTCAGATGAGAGAATAACCCTTGAGACAGAAGCAGTAAAAGCATCAATCCAATACGATGAAGAAACACTTCATACAAGACAACTCTTAAATCTAAGCTGGTAGATATGGATCTTTCCGTAAGAGCCCTCAACTGTCTAAAAAGCTGCAGAAGTAGAGACTCTGGTGAGTTGGTTTCTTTTTCAGTAAGTCTGATTTGATGAAAGTTTTAGAAATTTTGGTAAAAATCGTTGACAGAATTAGAAGAATTGGTTCATTCTAAAGGGACTTAGCTTCGGGATTTGATGTTAGCAAGTATAAATTCAGACGCTGATAAATAATTTTTATATCATGAGACACGGAAAGAAATTTAATCATTTAGGAAGAACTGCCTCTCATAGAAAAGCATTACTTTCCAATATGGCATGTTCTCTTATAGAGCATAAAAGAATAAATACTACTGTGGCTAAAGCTAAAAGCTCCTTAGAGTATATGTAGAGCCGCTTTGACTAAAGCAAAAGAGACACTACACACAATAGAAGAACAGTATTCTCTTATCTTCAAAAATAAAGGAAGCGGTTACTGAGTTGTTCAGAACCATTGCTCCGAAGATTGCTGAAAGAAACGGGGATACTGCAGAATCATTAAAAACTAGGTTTTCAGACTTGGAGATGCCGCTGATACTGCAATGATAGAATTGGTTGATTTCAACGAACTTTATTCTGCAAAAACAGAGGCTAAGAAAAACCTACAAGAAGAAGCAGAAGATCTTCTACTAAAAAGCTGATGCAGCACCAAAAGAAAAAGCTAGTAGAAACTGCAAAAGTAGAAAAACAGAAGAATAAAATTATAATAGTAATAATTTTTATAAAGGGTCTTATCAGAGCGAGAGTTCTGGTGAGGCTTTTATGGAGTAAATAAAAGAGGACACCATTTATGTCCTCTTCTTTTATAATGTTTCTTTTCAGCCATTCAAAGAACTCTCTTTGCCATACTAATGCATTTTTGTGGCTTTTAGCACCCAATGGTTTTCATCTGGAAGTATAGAAATTTTGACTTTCTAGGTTTCTAAGCCTTGCCGACTGGAACGCCTGTTGTCCCTGCTCATAAGGAACGCGGAAAGTCTAGACCTCCTTGGATTATCATTATTGAGTGTTCCATGACGTAGTTGCTTGGGCTGAATTTAGTATAAGCTTCTGAATTGAGGTTTGTCCCATGGAGCTGCCTAAATCCCAATTTGCAAAACCAAAGCTCTTCCGTAGTACCATACCAAGATTTCATATCAAAAAGGCCGTTATGAGAGATGAAAGGTTTTGAACCTATTTTGGTGTACTCCTGCAAGCATCAGTACCGAATAACCTCCATAGCTGGCACCTACTGCACCCATTCTATTACCATCTACATAAGGCAGGGTTTTGGCGAGTCTGCTGCGGAGAGATAGTCTTGTATAGGTTGTCCTCCCCAGTCTTGGCTTATCTGTTCATTCCATTTTGTGCTCCCAGCCCAGGCATCCTCGGCGGTTAGGGAGCAATTACAATGTATCCGTTGGCTGTCATCAGCGAGAAATTCCATCTCAGTGCTGAAATACTGTGTAAGTGCAGACTGTGGGCCGCCCTGGCAGTAGAGCAGGGTAGGGTATTTTTATTTGGGTCAAAAAGTAGGGCGGATAGTGAAACCATACTCCCATTTCTTTTTCCCATCGGAGGTTTTTACCATTTTTAATTCAGAATGTCTAAGGACAGCTTTTTGATAGAAATCTTTATTAACATCCGTAGCCTGTTTCATCTTACCGTTTTTAGTTCCACGGAATAAAGCTCTGGGCTGTGGAAAGCATCATTTCTTGTCACGAGCAGAGTGTTTTTGTTTTGGGCAAAAATACTATTGACATCAAAAGTTTCCTTTAGTAATCTGTTTTACTGCTTTAGAAGTATTTACGGAAAACAGTTGCTTCGTGCCTCAGTAGGCAGCAGTAAAGAAGATGCTTTTGGAATCATTCGCCCAAAAGGTATCTCCTGTTACACTGTCATCCCAGTTTTGAGTTAGGTTGGTCTTTTGCTTTGCTGTGCCAGTTCATCATGTAGATGTCATTTTTATCGGCTTCGTAGCCATCTCTGCCATGCTGAGCCAAGCGAGGTAATTCCCATCAGGGCTGAACATTGGGTGGGTGTCGTATCCCATCATTCCTTCGGTAAGGTTTTTGAGTTTTTCCTGTGGCAGAAGTCATAAGCGAAGATATCCGTATTGGTGCTTTGGGCATGTTCCTTACCGGAATGCTGTTTCGTTACGAAAAAGCAGATGTTTGGAATCCGGTGAGAAGATAAAGTCTTCTTTACCCCGAAAGGCTTCTGCGAGAGTCAAAGGTTTTCCTTCCAGCAGGTCTTTGGCTTTGTCTACACTCTCATTGGTGCGGACTACGAAGATGTGGTTGTACTTTCCATCTGCCCAAGTATCCCAGTGGCGGTGGTTCAGGTCGGTATAGACCTGGGCGGTGGTTTTGGGCAGGTCGGTATATTCTCTTTGCCATACACCTTTTTGAAGCTGAACGGCTCTGCTGAAAGCTATTTTGCTGCCATCTGGTGATATGCGGATGTTTTCCGCCTCTTTGCCGATGTGGTAGAAAGCAGTCCAAGTTTTCCCTTGGTCTTTGGAAAGAAGAATGTCGCCGTTTTTCTAATGCATAAAGACCATTTTTGTCCCATTGCAGTACCGATTTTTCGCCAATATCAAAAGGAATAGATTGGCTGGTAACGGCGTTGAGCAGGTAGCTCTGGTGCGTATTCTTTTCTGTTTCCAGATTGGTCTGGCTGGTTTTTGTAAAAAGCACAGCGCTCTGGTCTGGCAGATACTCCCCTGCACACTTATCCTCCTAAGTGACCAAAGGGTCTCTGGCGACATCACCTCCGCGCATTCATCAGGAAAGGACTTGCACAAAGCAAGCATTGTTTGTTTTAGTTTCATAATATTATATTTAAAATTAGGCTTAAGATAAGAATAATCTTCTAACCAAGAAAGAAAAATTAATCTTAGGAGAAGTTTTTATGTTCTTTGACTTCGCTAAACAGATTCGTTAGGTTGGGTTTGAATCAAAAGTTCAGGCTTGGGAAGTATAGACATGAAGATGATAAACGAACAATGTTGTTCTCCTACATCCACTCGTGTTGTATAAGATAATCCACTGCTATTGTATAACTCAATGCACTAATGTGGTATAAAGAGGCACACTAGTACTATATAATCTGGTACACCATTCCACAAAAAGTTCCTAGCAAAGCTGGGAACTTCAATCATAGCCAATTTAATTTAATAAGAGTATTTTTAGCAAATTGCCATATTCTTATTTATCCTTTTAGTTGATTGGGATAGCAGAAAACTGGTTTTCTACGCAGTTTGTCCCAAGGCAGCTTCCTCCGGTTGGATATTCAAAGCCACTTCTTGCTACTGTTGGTTCGTTAGATTGCAGATTTAGGTAGAGAGTCTCATTGGAATTAGTAGTATTGTTGCATATAAATGAAGTCTGCAGTTCAGGGTCTATACCATGATAGGTGACAAATAACGCAGAACCTCCTATAGGGGCATCATTGGTATTAGAATTGTTCCAGCCAATATCTTTCCTACATAAGCTCTTGCAGCTCCTGATGTAAGCCCACCCGCCAGAAGATGTATTTTTACATACACCATACTTGCCCCAGGAGGGACATGTCAGTGAAAGCTATTTTTGTTAAAGTTTGTGTTTTCCCAACGCTGTACCACTCCCCCAGTGATAGGCACCTATCCGTTCTGTTCCTGTAAAAGAAAGTTATACCCTTCCAAGTAGCCAGACCATCAGCATCACTGGTAAGAACTTTCCTGCTCCCTCTGTACCATCTACTATTTTAACAGCTCCGGCGAGTGGTACCGTTATTTATCTCTAACTTAGCCCCTGGTTTGTAAGTTCCTATTCCTACTTTTAGGACCATCCGATCCTCTTTTTCCCTAATAGAATGGTATTGCTATCAGTATTGGTAATACCAAGACCATTCATTTCGTTTTCCTATGGCTACCACTTGGTTTAGCTGTCCTACTGCAGAGGTGCCTATAGTACTGTTTCCTATCTGGATGTTGGCATTACCTGCTGCCAAATTATAAACTGCTCCTGCTCCATCTCTATACCAATATTATAGCTGCCTCTAGCTAGAGCTAGCACGGAGAGTTCCTTCCCAATAGCAATATTATTACTTCCGGCATATCCTGAACCGTTAGTCCGTAGAGCATCTTCTCCAGATAGCAATGTTATTATCCCCGGCATTATCTCCGCCTCCATTGGTATGAAGAGCGTAATAACCTATACCTATGTTTTTAGACCCCGAAAGACCACCAGCATTGGTATACAATGCCCATTCTCCTAAAGGCAATGTTATAATTTCCTGCTAGTATATTAGTAACTCCCAAAGAATATCTTCCTATGCTTATATTACCAGTCCCGTGAAGTTTCCATTAGTATTAAATACATAGGACCCTATTCCTATATTGTCACTCCAGTAAGGGTTCCTGAACTAATATAATATGCATAGTTTCCCCATTCCTATATTATTATTTCCCGAAAGGTTATTATTAATATCATATACGGAATACCCTATTCCTATATTATTCCATCCTGAAAATGTAGAGGTGCTGGAATTACTCAATCTATAGATAGCATTCCCCAAAGCGATATTGTTATTAGCAGTGTTTGTGATATTTCCATTCTGCACATAACAGGATTCCTGCCCAATGCCTATATTGTAAAAATCCTTCCATATTCCCAGAATCTAGAGTATATTGGTCATTCCCCATAGCAATATTTCTTGTTCCTGAAAAAGTCACTCATTCCTGATTAAATATAGACTCCCCAATGCCTATATTTCTATATGCTGAAAAATGCAGCTCTGTGGTTTTATTAGAAGTATATACTTTTTCCCAAGGCTATATTACTAACCCCTGCCATATCTCCGCTCTGCATAGTGTATAGCTGCTGCCCCATAGCTATATTATCCGTTCCTGTAAGGTTGCCATTGTGCAGATTAAATATAGACTGCCCAATAGCTGTATTATTATTTCCTGAAAACTGTGCATTGACTTTTTGTAATGTATATATACTATTCCCAAGTCCTATATTATTCCCATTTCCTGTCATACTGCCGCCCCTATTCCTACATTAGTATTTGATGATATGGTTCCTCCATTAGGAAAATAAAACGCAGATCCTATACCCACATTGTAGCTCCTGTTGTGTTATTCTCAAGGTATTTGATCCTATTGCTACATTCCGGTGCCCTACGGTAAGACTTTTAAGGAATGACTACCAATCGCTATATTATCACTCCCCTGATGTGCCGTTCAAAAGGGCTCTGCCCTATACCAATGTTACGGTAGCCTGTTCCTGCACTGGTACCATTTTCACCTATACCTGCATCTTTTGCCAATGTGGTCGTTATTTCCTACAGCTCTAAGGTCCTGCTCTGCACACCACCAAACTTCTGCCCGCCTTGGCAGCAGTGTGAGTTATAGAAATAGTAGCCAGCCTCTTTTACCTCTGCTAACTTACCTGTTTGATCTGCGCTGGGAAGGTCTTCTTTTAGATAGGTCATCATAGAGTGATGGTCTGCTCCGAAGTCCTGCAGCTGCTTTTCATTTCTCGGCTGTGATGCGCGGGATGATTACCCCTTTGTTCTCACTTGCTCCCTGCTTCTACATGGAGCGTTGCTTTTGGGTTCTGCGGTGTTTTATTCCCACCTGCTGTTGCTGTGCATTCGCTGTCAGCAGACAGCAATAATGCCGATAATTCTATTCATAGCTTGAAATATTAAATTAAACTCGATGCAAAAATATAACTCCACTATACTTAGTTTAGTAAGGAGTGGAGTTGTCTTTATTTATTTGGTCATTATTATGTTAATCATTTGTTCATCAGAATAATGGGACAAAGATAGGAATATTCTGTAATTATACAAAATATAGAATTAGTTTTATAGAGAAAATAGAGGTAGGGTAGCAGCATATATTTTATAGTATATCTTTGCAGGAGTATTTAAATAAAAACTTATGTTCGAAGACAAACAACAGCCGTCTTACTCCTACTGCAAAGCTGGGGGAGTTCGGCTTGATAAAGCATATATTACAGAGCAGTTCTCCGTAGAGAATACCACTACAGCTTTAGGCGCGGGGGATGATGCTGCAGTAGTAGTGCTCCGCACGGCAGGCAGGTAGTCATCAGCACAGACATGTTTACCGAAGAGTGCATTTCAACTCTGAGGCTATGCCCCACTGAAACACTTGGCTACAAAACCATAGTGGCTGGAATCAGCGATATTGCTGCTATGAATGCCGTGCCATCGCAGGTTTTGGTTTCTTTGGCTGTTTCCAACCGCTTTCCTGTAGAGGCGGTAGAAGAGCTTTACCAAGGGATAGCATTAGCATGTAAGAGATACAAAGGTGGATTTAATAGGTGGGATACTACCAGCTCTCAAACAGGGTTGGTTATCAATATCACAGCCATAGGAGTGGAGAAGGAAGAAAATATTGTAAAAAGAAGCGGCGCAAGACTGAATGACCTTTGGTGGTTACGGGGATGGGCGGGGCCTATATGGGACTGCAGATTTTTGGAGCAGGAGCATTCTGTATATCTTCAAAAATCCTGATATGCAGCCAGAGATGGAAGGTTACGATTATATCTTAGAACGCCAGCTGAAACCCGAAGCAAGGACGGATATCAGAGGAATACTAACTGAACTTGGCATAAAAACCAACCTCTATGATAGATATTTCGGATGGACTGGCCTCGGAGGTGCTTCATCTTTCCGATCAGCCCAAGGTGGGATTCAGAGTTTATGAGGAGAAAATCCCATGGATGGGCAGACCATCAGCACGGCAGAAGAGTTTAACCTCAATCCTGTGATGACGGCACTGGAGCGGTGGAGAAGACTACGAATTGCTCTTTTTACCATTGCACAAGAAGACTATGACAAGATAAAAATCACCCAGACTTTTACCATCATTGGGGCAGTGCTGTGGAACTGGAACAGGGGAACCATCTGGTGCTTAGAGGTTCTAATGAATTGGCGGGCGCTTACAGCGCAGGGCTGGGATGCTTTCCTGAAGAATAAACAGAAATAAAGCAAGAATAATGTATAATAAATTTGATATAGCCTACCTTAAAATGGCATTGGAATGGGCAAAACTCTCCTACTGTAAGAGAGAAGCGGGTGGGGGCGCTCATCGTGAAGGGATAGAACCATCATTTCTGATGGGTACAACGGCACGCCTTCCGGCTTTGAAAACTGCTGTGAAGATGAAACCAATGAGCAAATGGTATGTCCTTCATGCAGAGGCCAATGCCATCCTGAAAATATCCCGAAGCACCCAGTCCTGCGAGGGAGCTACGCTGTATCTTACGCTTTCGCCGTGCAGGAGTGCAGCAAGTTGGTCTTGCAGTCGGGATTAAAACGGGTGGTCTATATCAATGATTATTCCGATGGTGAGGGACTGAACTTCCTGAAAAGTGCTGGTGTAGAGATATTAAGAATCTCCGAAGAGGAACTTTATAAAAACTAATTTTTCAGTGACTTGGGAAGAGAAGATAGAAGATTTTCAAACTATTTGAAGTTTGATTCCTCCGAAAACACCATAGAAGCCTATCTTGCGGATATTAACAAGCTGAAAGACTTTGCCGTAGAGCAGCTCGAGGGATGTTCAGCCTGATAATATATCTTATGAAGACTTGCAGGAGTTCCTCTTTCAGGTGTCTAAGGAGAAGACACAGCGAACGGACACAGGCGCGGTGGATATCTTCAATCACAGGCTTTCTTTAAATATCTATTGGAAGATGAACTGCGAGAAGACAACCTCTGCCCTCCATGAAACACTCTAAACTTGGTGTTTATCTTCCCGATACTTTGTCTTTGGAAGAAATAGAAAACTGATTTCTGTGATAGATAAAACCACTGATTTAGGACAGCGTAACCTCTGCATGATGGAAGTTTTTATACAGTTTGCGGACTGCGGGTTACGGAACTTACGGAGCTTAAGATTTCTAATATTAACTTCAAAGAAGGTTACATAAAGGTAGAAGGAAAAGGGGAGATAAAGTTCGTTTTTGTGCCTCTGGCTGATTATACAGCAGGTTTGATTCAGCATTATATAAAAGAAATACGAGCAAAGCAGAAGATAGATAAAAAGCATACAGATACGCTGTTTCTGAACCAGCGAGGCTCTAAAATCTCTCGGGTAATGGTCTTTATCATTATAAAGAACAAGCACAGAGAGCAGGAATTCAGAAAAATATATCGCCACATACATTCAGGCATTCTTTTTGCAACGCACCTTCTGCAGAATGGGGCAGACCTGCGAGTATATTCAGGAAATGCTGGGGCATTCCAGCATCACAACTACAGAAATATACACCCACTTGAACACAGAAGAGCTGCACGAAGTAATTCTGAAATACCACCCACGAAATAATAATTTACACGATGAATGAATTAGATTTTTGCCCTAAATGTTCCTCTAAATCTTTGGAATGGCAGGAAAATAAAAAATGGAACTGCACAAAAGTGTGATTTTTGTATTGCATCATAATTGTGCTGCTGCGTGGCGGTTTTAGTAACCCATGATGATGAGAGTTATTAACGAAAAGAAACCATGAACCAGCAAAAGGGAAGTGGGACTTGGCAGGCGGTTTTACAGACCCAAATGAAAGCGCAGAATATACCTGTGTCCTGCAACTGAAAGAGGAGCTGAATTTGGATATAGACCCAAAAGAAACTTCGTTGTAATGAGTTTTTCCAAATGTTTATCATTATAAAGACATCAGTTATAATACTTTAGACCTATTTTTGAATATCAGATAGAAGAAAAATGCAAAGTGGTTATGGAGCAGTCCGGAAATCTCTGAAATACGCTGGATAAAACAGAAATGAACTGTCATTAGAAGACATTGCTTTTGAGTCTCAGAAGCGTTTTTGAGAAAATATTTATAGAGAAACACATAGAAGACAGATATAATTTATTTTTGCACAAATTTTGTGAAAATTATCATGCTAACAGTATCTAATTTATCACTACAATTTGGGAAAAGAGTACTTTTGACGAGGTAAATATCATGTTTACCAAAGGAGACTGCTACGGAATCATCGGAGCAAATGGAGCTGGAAAATCTACTTTTCCTAAAAATATTGACAGAAAACAAGAGCCTACCACAGGGCATGCAACACTGGAACCAGGTAAGAGAATGTCTGTTTGGAGCAGGATCACTTTTAGCTTATGACCAGTTTACGGTTTTGGAAACGGTTCTTCGTGGAAATAAAAATTATTCGAAATCAAAGAAGAAATGGATGCGCTCTACGCAAACCAGACTTCTCTGATGAAGATGGAATAAAGGCTGGCGAACTCAGGTAATCTACGATGAAATGGGAGGCTGGAATGCTGAAGCAGATGCACAGACCATGCTTTCCAATGTAGGGATAAAAGAAGATATGCACTACCAAATGATGTCCGAGCGAAAACAAGGACAAGGTAAAAAGTGCTATTGGCTCAGGCTTTATTCGGAAATCCAGATGTTTTTGATTCTGGACGAGCTCTACCAACGACCTTGATATTGACACTATTTCTTGGCTGGAAGATTTCCTTGCTGATTAGAAAACACGGTGATTGTGGTATCTCACGACCGTCACTTCTTGGATGCTGTCTGCACGCACATCAGTGACTTAGACTATTCTAAAATTAAACCTTTATACAGGAACTATCTTTCTGGTATCAGGCTTCTCAGCTGGCAAACGAGACAAAGACAACAAGCCAACAAAAAGCTGAAGAGAAGAGAATTGCAGGACTTCATCGCGAGATTTGGTTCCAATGTAGCAAAGCTAAACAAGCTACTGCAAGAAAAAATGATAGACAAACTAAACATCGAAGAAATCAAACCTTCTTCCAGAAGATATCCTGCCATCATTTTTTGAAATGGAAAGAGAAGGGAGACCAGATTTTAGAGATAAAAGGTTTAGAAATCGTAAAAGACGGAGAAACCCTGCTTTCGGGTGGAGACCTTAACCTTAGGGGATAAAGTAGCTGTAATCTCCTAAAAACTCATTAGCCGTTACCGAGTTTTTCCAAGTGATTTCTGGAAGCATAGCTCCTGCAAAAGGCGAATACAAATGAGGGTGTAACTACTAACCAAAGCTACATGCCGCTGGACAACACGGAATATTTCCAAGAAAAAGACCTAAATCTAGTAGACTGGCTAAGACAATTTACCAAAAATGACGAGGAAAGGCACGAAAGAGTTTGTCAGAGGATTTTTAGGAAGGATGCTTTTCTCTGGTGATGAGGCGCTTAAATCTTCTACTGTGCTTTCTGGAGGGAAAAATGCGATGCATGTTCAGCCGAATGATGCTTCAAAAAGCCAATGTCCTTCTAATGGACGAACCTACCAATCACTTGGATTTGGAGAGTATCACGGCGCTTAACAACTCGTTGATGAACTTCAAAGGAAATATCTTGATTTCTTCTCATGACCACGAATTGCTCCAAACAGTGTGTAACCGTGTGATAGAAATCACGCCAAAAGGAATCATCGACCGAGAAATGACTTACGATGAATACCTTGAAGACAAAAAGGTAAAAAGAGCTGAAAGAACTGAAAGAACAAATGTACAGTTAATTAACCATTTTATTTCATTGATATTTTCAAAGCCACTTCAAAAAGTGGCTTTTTATGATAGTAGATTTTTACTTAAATTTACTTGATTTTCAAAATCATTTATTACTTTTTGTATCTTGTATTTATGTAAAGTATAATCAATAAAAATAGAAATTTATGAAAAATCATTATTGACATCAGCTTTAGCAGCTGATTAGTAGTATCTTGTGGAACCTACAAAACACGAGTAAGTGAATTAGAAGCACAAAAAGAGGTTTTAGAATTAAACACAAAACTTACTAAATTAAAAATCGATTACGAAAAAGAAAAAGGCGGTAACTGATGATTTGAGAAACAAAGCAGCGGCTGTAAATGCACAAGCAAACACAGCTACTACAGATTTCAATTCATCAAGTGCAAAAAGCTACCGCTAAGGATGCAAAACAAACGATGAAGGTTCTAAAAGAAACTGAGAAAATAAACAGAGATTTGGCATCTAGCGAGAAAAACTTCACAAATTAGAAAGAAATTGCTAAAGTGCAAGGTCGTTTAGACAAGCTGAACCAGCAAATAGAATTTGTAAATAAAAAACAAGGAGCAGGCTAAGTAATGAATAAAAACAGCTGCTTTTTAGCGGCTGTTTTATGATTTTGTTTTTGCTGTCCATCACTATGGTTACAGGGCCGTCATTCAGGAGGCTGACTTTCATATCCGCTCCGAAGATTCCGCTTTCTGTTTTAAGCCTGATGATTTTATAAGTCCTTTGAAATATTCAAATAAAAGGAACTGCTTTTTCTGGTTTTGCGGCTTTTTATGAAAAGACGGGCGGTTTCCTTTTTGTAATCGGTAATTAGTGTAAACTGAGCTTACACACAAGATTTCTCCATATATATCTTTTACAGAGCGGTTCATTTTTCCCTCTTCATCACTGAAAATCCTCAAGTCAAGGATTTTTCTTAGAAAGCTCATTCTGCATCTTCTTTTTCATCATTTTTCTTCTATTCCCTACCAGTAGGAGCAGTCCTTGGGAAATTTCTCCTACGATTTCTCCGCTTACTTTTACAGAAGCTTCTGATACTCTTTGGATTACGGCTTTCATAATTTTAATAATAGATTAAAAAGAGTTCGCCCGTAGCGGCATTGTAACTATATCCATAAGATTGTAGGAGGAAGTCCAGTCCCTTTTATAGGAGTTCCGTCTGTGAGTATCCATTCTGCACCATCTTTTGGACATACAATTTTTCATGTTGCTGTGGACTTCCAGCGTGGTGTTGCTGTCAGGGCAGAGGTGAGGGGGCATTGCGGTCATATACCTCGAAGCCAGTTCCTGTTCTTACTACAATCAGTCCGCGCGTACCGCTCTGCTGTTCATTGATGTAAATCCAGCCACCCATTCTGTTTTAAATTGTCATAAGCAGGAAGATTAGTCTTCAGCTGAACATTGATAATCTGATTGGGAAAACAACTTACCGTATCTTCTCTGCTGCAGCTGCCGTAGAGGAGAAAACGGAATAAACGATACAAACAATTATTGATTTTCATAACTAAAATTATTATCTTTGTACTCGTTAAAGATATATATCGTGAGTATCCGGCAAAAGGTCGGATATTTTATTAATATATACCAAAAATAAATAATTTAAGTTATGAATTATGTTACTAAAGAAAGCTAGCCAAGATGAAAAGCCGAACTGGAGCATTTGGAATCAGTAGAAAGACCTAAAATTACCCAGCAGATTGCAGAGGCAAGGGACAAAGGAGACCTCTCCGAAAAATGCAGAATATGACGCAGCTAAAGAAGCACAAGGGCTTTTAGAAATGAAAATTTCTAAACTGCTGGATACCATTGCTAACTCAAAAATAATAGAAGAAGACCAGATAGACACCTCTAAAGTTTCCATTCTTACTACGGTAAAACTGAAAAACAATGCTACAAAAGCAGAGCAGAAGTTTACCTTAGTTCTCGATAATGAAAGCGATTTGAAAGTGGGGAAAAATCTCCGTGAATACACCCATAGCCAAAAGGTCTTTTAGGAAAAATCAGTGGGAGAAACAGCAGATATTACCCTTCCGAATGGAAATAAACTTTCTTTTGAAATTTTTAGAAATCACTATTTAAAGTTTGTCATTATGAGTTCTATATTCACTAAGATTGTCAATGGCAGAAATTCCTTGCTACAAAGTGGCAGAGGATGAGCATCATCTGGCGTTTTTGGATGTGATGCCTATTGCCAAAGGCCATACGCTGGTTATCCCTCAAAAGAAGTAGATTTAATCTTTGATTTGGATGAAGAAGAATACAAAAAACCTTTGGGCGTTTGCGCAGAAAGTAGCAAAAGCTGAAAGCAGCAGTTCCTTGCGTAAGGGTAGGAGTGGCTGTGGTCGGGCTGGAAGTTCCACATGCGCATATCCACCTTGTGCCGATGAATGAAATAAAGGATTTAAACTTCATGAATGAAAGACTGAAATTCACACCAGAGGAATATCAGGAAATCCAGCAAGAGATTGTAAAACAATAAGTTTTAACTAAAATCATTAATGAACCCTAATGAATGTTCCTTTTGCGGACGAAATAAAAAGTGAGGTATCCGTTTTGATTTCTGGTCAGAATGGTTTTATCTGTGACTTTTTGTATCGAACAGGCGCATAATATCATAGAAGAGCAAAATGGTAATAAACCTGTGGTTTCTAATAATAACATTGCTGAACTGAAAAACCGAGAGAAATCAAGGAATTTTTAGACCAATATGTAATAGGACAGAACTCAGGCAAAAACAGCTGTCTATCGCGGTTTATAACCATTACAAGCGTTTGGCCTCATAATGCAGATGAAAACAAGTCTGTGGAAATAGAAGTCCAACATCATTATGGTAGGAGAGACCGGAACAGGTAAAACGCTCTTAGCCAAGACTATCGCAAAACAGCTGGATGTTCCGTTTTTGTATCGTAGATGCTACGGTGCTTACCGAGGCGGAGCTATGTAGGTGAGGATGTGGAGAGTATCTTGTCCAGACTTTTTGATGGTTTCGGATTATAATGTAGAAAAAGCCAGAAAGAGGCGTTGTTTTTTATTGATGAAATTGATAAAATCGCACGAAAAATCAGATAATCCCAGTCTTACCCGAGATGTCTCTGGAGAGGGCGTACAGCAGGGCTTCTGAAACTGCTGGAAGGGCATGTGAATGTCCTCCACAAGGCGGGCGTAAGCATCCAGACCAAAAAAATATTCAGGTGAATACCCAGAATATTTTATTCATCGCTGGGGAGCTTTTGACGGAATTCAAAGAAATTATAGAAAGAAGACTCAATAAACAGGCGATAGGTTTTAGTTCCGAAAAATAAATAAACAAGAGGAAGATGCCTATATTTTGGATAAGCTAGATGCCATAGACTTGAGAAGTTTCGGGCTTATTCCTGAACTACTGGGGCGTTTTCCCATCATTACTCATTTAGATAAGCTGGACGAGGCTACCATGCTCCGCATTTTTGAGCGAGCCTAAAAACTCCATTATCAATCAATTTGTAGAGTTGTTTTAGATTAGATGAGGTGCATCTCAGTTTTACCGATGAAGCTCTCATAGTGAAAAGAAACGATGGAAAAAGGTCTGGGAGCAAAGGGGACTGCGGGGAACTACCGAGAGAGTTTTGGAGAAATACATGTATGATATAGACCAGCTCGGCGGAGAATTAATTATAGATGAAGCCGATGTATAGGCATAAAAAGATGAGGTTTTCCCATGGGGGAAGCCTTTTTCTTTTGAGGGAATGAAAGGTTAAAGTAACCCTCTAAATAACCAAAAACACCCAAAATATGACCTTTTCTAATGATCTGAATGACCTTTTTGATGAAAAATATCATCTTTTTGGTTCAAAATATGACAGGTCAAAAATATCACCTCCGAGGTCATATTTTTCATCAAAAGTCATCCGAAAGGTTTAGAGGTCATAATGAACATTAAAAATACCTTTCGGAGGATTTCAGGGATGTTTCGAAGGTATCGGAGACTATCCGGAGGAGGAAAGATGTTTTATTTCATTTAAAACAGAGAAACAGAAATGAAAAATACGATGAAGAATATAGAAGAACTTAGAGATTTTTGCCTCTTTACCAGAAACTACGGAAGATATGCCTTTTGGCGAAGATTTTTGGTTTTTTTAGAATCTGTGGGAAGATTTTTGCCCTTATGAAGCTGGATGACATCCCGCTGAGGTCAATTTGAAATGCAATCCTGCTCTTGCACTGGAACTTCGGGCAGAGTATCCGAGGTTGTGCCAGGCTACCACATGAATAAGAAACACTGGAATACGGTCTATGTAGAAAACCTGCCTGATGTACTGATGCGGAAGATGATTATTCATTCTTATGAGGAAGTCATCACAAAACTTCCCAAGAAAATGCGCGAAGAACTGCCTTATAATTTTGAAAATCCATTTAAAATGGATTGATTTTTCTCAATCAAAAAATTTTCCAAAGATAGTAATCCTGCCAGTCTGTAAGCATGTGCAGTAACAGCCCTATAGCAGCAGCCTATAATACCCCTTCAGGAAAAACAGCCCCTGCAATATAGACCGCAATGGCATAGTAAGAATGCAGGAGATGGTATCCTACACTGCATCGTTCAGGGTCAAAAACAGGAGTTGCCAGAAGATGGTCTAGATCTACCAGCATAGTAGCCAGCAGGATGAGATACACTTTCTTCCAATCGTCTTTGTAAAAATACCCAAGCAATGAAACCTGGGAACACAAAATGCAAGAAAGTAATGCACAAAAGATTTGATAAAAATAAATAATCAAGGCTTGTTATTTTATTTTTGTTTTCTTTCAGCAGAACCCTATATATATACAATTTTGAAAATGCCAAACATAGCTGATATAGCAGCAGCAATGTATAAAAATGGTGTTGAGTATAGTCGTGAGAGTTTTCCTCATTATATTCTGAAAGTGACAGATATTTGGAGTTGTTTTTCTCAATCTCTGTAATATCAACACTATAAGGAAAAAGAGCAAAAAGAATATTTTGTTTTTATAATTTTTGTTTCATAATCCTTTTTACTGATAAGAAAACGCACTTTGTCTCCGCTTTGAAAATCTTCCAATAGACCGTTCATTCCATTTTTCTCTAAAATATTTCTGCTGAGGAAAAATCTGAAATAGGGATACTCTTCTAAACGGAGGTAGAAGCTGGTTATTTTGTCTCTTTTACCTCTTTTGGGTCTGGATTTCTTTGGACAGCGTTCCTTTTATTTCTATGGTGTCTTTTTGGGGTTAGAGGAACTGCGTCTTCTCTAAGGAAGTGAGCTAGAGAAAATAAAATAATACTTGCAGACAATAGAAAACAAGCTCTTTTTATGCTGGAGTAAAAGCTCTCTTTTATATTTTACAGCTTCGTTTATTTTTGTTTTTGGGTAAGTTTCTGTTTTATTTTTCCCAGAAATCTTTGTAGAAAAGAGCTATAAAGATAAATTCTTTTTCATTTTTAGGATTAGAATAAGTTCAGTCCATTTAGGTATTTGTTTTCTTTTTCTTCTTCCAGCCAGCTCTCTATTTCTTCATAAAAAATAATCTCTGCTGATAAGTCCTAAAAATGTTTTTATTCTAAATCGGTCACGATAGAAAACAATATATTTTACTGCGAAGGATTTCTTTAAGGTTGGCGAGTGCAAACCAAACTAATATGATTGATAATAAAGTAAATACTCTTTGGTCGTAAGGGTCGGTATCATAATTTTTTTATAAAACTAAAAATAAATCCCAATGAAAAAGACAGCCCAAAAAAACCTATTACATAAAGGAGAATAGTAGAAATATCAAATTTAGATTTAAATAAGAAATTCATTTCTAAAGATTTATTTTTCTTCTTCATCAAAATACTCAAACAAGAAATCATTGTAAGGAAGCGTGAAATATGGATTTTCAGCACTTCATCGTAGATGAGTTTTTCATTTCCTCAAAGTTTTTTCTTTTAGTGCAGAAATGAAAAACCGTTGGGAATTTAGATTTTGCCATCCAGGTTTTCCACTCGGCGAGGGATATATTTTTCTGGTAGCTGGCGTTAGGGTCGTCCCTCATCTTTCTTTTCGTAGGGAGAAATCATCTATTTTTGTTAAAAACCATTATCATCGGTTTCTGGTGGGCGTTTATTTCCTGCAAAATATGATTTACGGAAGCAATATGGTCTTCAAAACTTTCGTGGGAAATATCCACCACATGGATGAGCAGGTCTGCTTCGCGGACTTCATCAAGGGTAGATTTAAAACTCTCCACCAGCTGGGTAGGCAGCTTTTCGGATAAAACCAACCGTATCCGTGAGAAGAAAAGGTAAGTTCTCGATGACTGCACTTTTTCTTACAGTGTGGTGTCAAGGGTGGCAAATAGTTTATTCTCCGCAAAAACATCGGATTTAGAGAGAGCGTTCATCGGTGTAGATTTTTCCTACATTGGTATAGCCCACCAAAGCCACACGCACCATTTTACCACGGTTTGTTTCTTTGGGTAGCCATTTGTTTATCAATGGTTTTTAGTTTTTCTTTAAGCAGAGAAATTCTGTCACGGATGATACGGCGGTCGGTTTCTATTTCTGTTTCCCCAGGACCGCGCATCCCAATGCCCCCTCGCTGTCTTTCTAAGTGGGTCCACATTCTGGTGAGGCGTGGCAAAGATACTCATACTGAGCAGAGTTCTACTTGTGTTCTCGCGTAGGAAGTTTCGGGCTCTTTGGGCAAAAATATCCAAAATTAAATTCGTTCGGTCGATGATTTTTACTTCTAATTCTCGCTCTAAATTTTTAATTGGGAGGGCGAGGTTCATCGTCAAAAAGTACAGTTCCTATTTCATGTTCTTGGATGTAGCTGCGGATTTCCTCTGCTTTTCCGCTTCCCACGAAAGTCCTAGAATCAGGCTGTGACATTTTCTGTGTGAAACGCTTTTTCTACGCTGGCTCCTGCCGTGTAAGCAAGAAATTCTAATTCATCTAAATATTCTGTCAGTTTTTTCCCTCATCTTGGTCTTTTGGGTGATGAGGCCTACCAACACGGCTTTTTCGTATTTATATTCTCTATCATAAATTATTAGGGTAGTGATTTTTGCAAAAATAAGAATTTATCCTCGAATGTTTTTGTTTAAGGTAACAATCCTGCTTTTTGGAAAAATAATCGGTAAGCTTCCGCTTTTTAGCTAAACCTAACGGATAAGCACGCGAAGTGGAAGGCAGGCGGTGAGAGGAATAATTCTCTGTCCTGCAGGTAGGAAAGGCTGTGTATTCGTTAGTTTTTGGGATTTATTTTTCTGGGAGAAGGCTCAGCAGCGTTTCTGTGGCTTTTTCTCCAGTGGTAAATAGCCAGCGGCAGTGAGGCAGTTTTGCTAATACAGCCGATAAATCTACATGGTCTATGATTTTCAGAAATTTATCCGAAGCATTTCCGTGTTCTCGGATGGCTGTACGGGCGGTGGAGCAGAGAGCGATGCCTTTTTCTGTCAAGAAATTTTTATTTTATCTGGGTTAAAGCGCTTTTTCTCCTTTTATTTGAAAATGCTCTGCATCATTAAAAAGAAAAATAAGTCCGTAAATCCGCCACATATCATTCTGAAAATTAGGGTAATGGAACTCCATGCAGCGTTTCTCCTCGGTAGGTGGAAAGTCCCCATCATCATTACTGTGGCTTTTTCTGGTAGAATGGGCGGAAAGGGATGTTTTTCTATTTTATTTAGCATAAAAATTGACTATTTTTGTTTAGCAGAAGCCGTCTGTCAGGAGGTCATCTGTCCGCACATAATCGCAAACTATAGATAAAACTAAGAATTCAAAAATAGTTTCATCAGTATATACAGGTTTTCCCATTTATAATTGTGATAATTTCTGCATAATTCATCTTTTTGCACCAACCACATCTTTTTATTTATTTGTTTATCAATTCTTTAGCTTGTTGGATTGCAGCATCAGTGATGGTGTCTCCAGCAGCTGAGCGATTTCTTGGAGTTTTTGCTCTTCATTTTAGAGGGATGATGGTTGATTGAGTTTTTCCATGAACATCCTCTTTTATTACTTTATAGTTATTACTTCCTTTTGCGGCAACTTGGGCAAGGTGCGTAGATGACTATCAGCTGCATGTTTTCTGCCATTTCCTGCATCACATTTCCTATTTCTATTGGCTACTTCTTCCAGAAACGCCCGTGTCTATTTCATCTAAAATAAGGGTCGGAAGCTCCGTGTTTTCTGCGATAATTTTTCTTGATAGAAAGCATCACTCTGGAGCGCTCTCCCCTGAAATAGCGTTTTTGGATGGGTTTTTAGCGGAAAGCCAGTATTGGCCTGAAATAAAAAGCTGGATATGTTCTTTCCCAAACTTATTAAAATTTTCATTATCAGTAAGTTCAACTTCTATTTTTGCTTTTTCTAAGCCCAGTTTTTCAGGATTTTTCTATTTTTCAGTAAAAATAGGATAGGCTGATTTTCTGTTTTGGGAAATATCCGAGGTAAGGGCATTTAATGAGTGAGTTGGCTGAGTTGATTTTTCAATATCAATAATATTTTTTCTAAATCTTGCGAATTTTTTTCTGCTGAGAGGAAAGTTGGGTTTTAATTTTTCATTAATCCTTCAATATCAGATACTTGGTGTTTTTAGAAAAAGCGTGTTGATTTTGTTCAGCAGAGCAGATCATAGCGGCTAAACTTTCTGGGTCTATTTTCTACTTTTTCCAGCTCGTTTTCAATCTGATTATGAATGTCTTTCAACTCTAAATGAGCTTCATCCAGCCTTTTGCTAAGTTCTTCAAAATGAGGAGAATTCTCAGCTATTTTTGTATTTTGTTTTTAATGTCATTCAGCCCGTCCAAAACCCCGATTTCTTCTTGATAAAATCTCCCTGAAATATAGTTGAGGTTTTTCAATAATATTTCAGCATTTTCTCCCTATGGAAACCTGATTTTTAAGCTCTTCTAAGTCAATACTTTCTAAGTCAATTTCTTCAAGTTCGAGAGTAAAAAGTTTTGATAATCCGCTTCTTTATTGGAATTTTTCAAGTTGATTCTCAAGTTCTTGCAGGGTTTTTGTTTAGTTTTTGATAAGTATTAAAATCTTGTTGGTAAGCACTGATAAGCAGTTTGTTTTCAGAAAGTCCATCGATGATTTTAAATTGATATTCCTCTGAAAATAAGTCAGATGTCTCGAATTGTGAATGAATATCAATGAGTTTTTGACGAAAGTTCCTTCAGGACATCCAAAGTAACAGGAACATCGTTTATAAAAAGCTCTGGACTTGCCGCTGGGAAGAATTTCCCGCCTTATGATTGTATTTTCTTCAAAGTCCAAATCATTTTTCCTCGAAAAAGCTAGAGTGTTGTTTATCAATCCTAAATTCTGTTTCCACAATGCTTTTATTTTTCAGGATTGGAAATAGCTTTTTACATCAGCTCTTTCTCCCAAAAACGAGCCTCAAAGCACCGAGAATAATAGATTTTCCAGCTCCTGTCTCTCCTGTAATTACTTGTAAACCATTGTTTAAGGAAATATAGAAGAGGAATCAATCAGGGCAAAAGTTTTGTATGGTAATTTTTGAAAGCACTTTTTGTTTTTATAATGTTATGTTTTTATTTCCACTTATTCCATTTATTATCAGAGTCTTTTGGGGCAAAAGTTCTCATCAGTTGTTTTAGCTCGTTCATATTTATTGCTCCATTATTAGCACTGAAAATGTTAAAAATTTCATCTTTTTGTTTCAATGAAAAATACTAAAAAGGATAGTTCAGCTGGAAGTTGTTTTCATAATTTTCCAGCTTTACAAGCTCACTTACGCAATACTTTGTTTGGCAGTCAGCTGATTTTTTGTTTGCTTAGATTATCAAGTCCGATTCTGTGGTAGGCATGAAAACATTTCTTAGAATATTGTTTTCTTTGCTCAGTGTCTGGTAATCAATGCAATTCTGCTTCTTGGTCCATCGGTGGCATCCCATCCGTCAAATCTTTGGCTTTGGGCATTTTGTGCGATTTTTGTGCCTTTTCAAACCAAGCGGTTCCGCCTTTGAGGCTTTAAAACTATCTGCATCATATCCTAAAATAATATAGGCATAAAAACTAATGACATCGGTAAGGTTTTTCCGGAAAAAAATTCTATCATTGAATATAAGATTTTCATTTTCAGTGTATTCAAATGAAAAACTGAGTGTCATTTTATGTTTAATAAAGGAGTTTCGTATTGAGTGTCAAATACTGGGCGGTTGGCCTGCACGATGAGGTTCCCTTTAAATGAATTTTTGAGTAGGTCTTTCGGTAATTACAATGGCAAAAATTGCATCTTATTTTTCTCAAAATTTTGAAATTTCTCCCTGTCCAGCTCACGTGTTATTGATGAAATCTCTCAGACTTTTTCTAATGTTTTTGAAAACCTGAGCGTTGCTTCCTGCTATTTGGCTGTGGTTTATTTGAACATCGGCATATAACTCCTGTGCAGTAGCCATAAACGGAAATAATGCTAATATAGATAAAACAAATATCTTTTTCATATAAAAATTTAATATGCTAAAAATAAGATTAAAAAATAAATTACACCAAAAGAAATTTATAAAAATAATATGGTTTCCTTTTTATTGCATTAAATATTTTTTTACTACTTTTGCCTCCGAAAATGAGATGTAATTTATGTTAATAGTACAAGTAAAAGACGGAGAATCAATTGACAGAGCCCTGAAAAGATACAAAAGAAAGTATGATAAAACAGGTGTTGTAAGACAGTTGAGAGCAAGACAACAGTTTGTGAAGCCTTCTGTTATTGAAAGACAAGTTAAGATTAGAGCGGCTCATAAGCAGAGATTGCTAAGTCAAGAAAGAGCAGGCATAAGTTTGCTTTTTTAGGTTAAATTAGTTTATTATTGTTTTAGTAGACCATTCCTTAATTTTTAGGGAGTGGTTTCTTATTTTTAGTAAATTTGGTCTATGATAGATAGATATTTAGAATACATCAATATTGAAAAACATATTCTCCTAATACAATCATAAGCTATCGTAAAGATTTAGAAGACTTTGCGAAATTTCTGCTGGATACAGAATCCATAGAAAATCTGCAAAAAGCGGATAAGAAAATGGTTAGGAATTTTATTATTCATCTTAATAATCAGAAATTATCCAAAAGAAGCATCAATCGCAAAAATCTCCACGCTGAAAAAGCTTTTTATAATTTTTCCTAAGAATTTCTGAAATAAAAACATCGCTAATGGAAGGAATTTCCATGCTGAAATTTTATGCAGAAAAACAAATTCCTTTTTCAGAAGAAGAGATGAAACATCTGCTTCTTATTTTGGAAGAAGCACAAGTGGAGTTATTAGATAAATTAATCATAGAAGTGCTTTATCAGACAGGAATGCGTAGGGCGGAGCTTTGTAATTTGCCGTTAGAAAATGTGAATTTTTCAAGAAATGAAATTGTAGTAATTGGTAGGAAATAAAGAACGAATAGTCCCTATTTCTCCTGATCTAAAGCAAGATGTTGAAAAATCTACCACTTGGAGTATAGAAAACCAACAGCAGAAGCAGAAAGATATTTTTTGTTTCATCGAAAGGATCACTGAAAAATTTGTTTATTTGATGGTAACTTCCTATCTTAGTCAAGTAAGTTTGAAAGAGAAAAAGTCCGCATATTCTTCGGCATAGTTTTGCAACGCATGTTTTTGAATGGTGGTGCTGAAATCTCAAAAAGTGAAGAAAAATAATGGGGCACGCAAGTTTGGCATCTACACAGGTGTATACTAATGCAAATATAGAGCAGCTGAAAAAGTGTTTCGGGCAGCTCATCCCAGAGGAAATAAGAAGGATTAATTAAATAAAGTTTAACACAAAACAAATTTGTTATGAAAAATTACAGTTCATTCCATTGGGTTAACTCCACATGAGCCATTACAGGAGTTTTTAGATTGAATAAATTGGATACTTTTTATGATAAAAATACAAGCATGTGAGGTGTTTCTAAAAGTAGAAAACTCAATAGTAAGGAGAATAAAACAGCAGAAATCATCCTAAACATCCCTGGTGATGATATCGTGGTGACAGCGGCATCTTTTTGAAGAAAGTATAGACCTTTGTGTAGATGTTGCTAAAAAGTTGTTAATCAAGAAAAAGAAAAATAAGTTAAATATTTTTCACTTTTTGAAAAATATTTGGTGGTATTGAAAAACTTTGCTATCTTTTGCACAGCAAAAACAGATAGAGTTCTTTTTGATATTTGCCTCCATAGCTCAGTTGGCCAGAGCACGTGATTTGTAATCTCGGGGTCGTGGGTTCGAATCCCTCTGGAGGCTCTTTTTATAAGGTAGGGAGATACCAGAGCGGTCAAATGGGACGGACTGTGACTCCGTTGCTTCGGCTTCGCAGGTTCGAATCCTGCTCTCCCACATTTATACATTAAAAATATTTGTGGGTTTAAGAAAAAGTTCTTATATTTGCAAAGTCAATTACCAACAATATGCGGAAGTAGCTCAGTTGGTAGCGTCAGCCTTGCAACGCTGAATGTCGCGGGTTCGACCCCCGTCTTCCGCTCACAGAAATCACAATCCATAGATTGTGATTTTTTATAAGCCGTTATAGCTCAGCGGTAGAGCGCTTCCTTGGTAAGGAAGAGGTCTCGGGTTCAAGTCCCGATAATGGCTCAATCAAGTAAGATATTGTTTTTCAGTATCTTACTTTTTATTATAGGCAAAAATACGCCTGTTTTTAGGGGATAAAAACACCAGTAAATAAATAGGTATAAAAATAGGATAAAATAGGAAAAAGTTCAAACAAAGTTCAAAATGAAAAATCAATTTTAAAAGCTTGATACCAGCAAAAACAAAAAGAAGGCTTCCTCTCGTGCTGTCTATATATGTCAGCACTTTAAAAACAAATCCCTTTTTAGCTTTTTAAATTTACGAGATGCTAACCATAAATTATTATAATTATTTTTCTTTCATTTTTTAATTAATTTGGGTTTCTTTTTAATTTCTAACAACTTTGAAAACAATATGATCAATTTCATTATCATAATAAAAGTTTAAGTTTCTATTCAGAGAGCTTACGATATTATTTTTAGTCAAAAATTTGTTATAGAATCAATTATATTTTCTAATATTTTACCTTCTTCTGTTAGTTTTGTAATCTATATCAAAACCAACTATCTGGAGATGGTCTTCAGATAGTTCTTGTATTTTATTGATTGTATTATCATCAGCTTTTATTAAGAATTTATTTCCTCTTTCTTTAATTTTCAATTTGCTTTTTATATCATTTTTCATTAGATAAAAGATTATTAATAAGATAGTTGTATTCTTCAAGTTTTAATTTAATAATCATACTTTTTATTATAGAAGACATTAGTTTTTCATAGCTTTTTACCCAGCTATAAAATTAAATTTTAATTAACTTTGTATTTTTATATAAGTAAATGATAATCAATGCACAACAAAATGAATTCCACAGCCAAAAGGCTATCAGTATACTTTTAGGAAAGCTGTAATTTAGCATGTATAAACAATAATTTGCTGGAACAGCGGTAGAAAGCGCACCAAGAACTCCATATACAGCGCCGTGTACAGGGCTATTTTTCAGGGAGCAATCTCAGTTCCACAATAGGGACAATTCCATTTGCTAAAATTAGAAAAAGGAGAAGCAGCTTTTTAGTGGTTGTTTTTGCCACAATGAGGGCAAGCGAAATTTTGTTTTTCCATATTTTATTTTCTCTTTTCTTTCAGTTCTTCTTTGTCTTTGTCGGAAGGATTCCAGACTTTTTATTTCAAAATTTTTTTGTCAATTCCAGAAAGCACCTGCACATTGATACCATCGCTCGCGCCTAATTTTACAAAAAGCCTTTTTAAATGAACCATTTGCCTGTTTTACCTCCACGAAAGGAACATCTTTTTCCGTTCGCTTTTTCGTATTGGATAAGGGATTCATCCAGAAGAAGGGCATTTTTGCGAGCTGAGGATAATTTCTCCATTTGCTGAAAAATCCTGCGCGAATATACTCATTATCAGGATTAAACACATCGCCTTTTATCAGGGAATTTTTATAGTTCCGCTTTCTTCCCGTTCCTTTTTGGTGCGATGAGAGTCACTTTTCCAGAGAAAGATTTGTTCTGGAGTGCGCCTATCACTACATTCATATTCATGCCTTCTTTTATTTTTCCTGCTTGCGCTTCATCTATTTTTCCTTCAAAAATGAGTGAATTTAGGTCTGCGATGGAGCAGATGGTAGTTCCAGACATTGAAGGAGTTGGCCTCTATCACTTGGCTTCCCTATTTTTACGGAACTTCTAGGACGGTGCCGCTTGCTTTGGAACGGATTTGTGTCGTAGCCATGCTTTTGCAGCTCAGGAGTAGCGCCAGTTCTGGCAATCTGCAAGTTTTTTGTGCAGTGGAAAAATTGCTGTTGGGCATTTTTACATTTTGTTCAGCGCTGTAGAGCTGCTGCTGGAAGTTAGAAACTCTGTTTGGAGATAACGCCTTGTTTATAAAGACTTTCCTGCATCGCAAACTGCTGTTTTTGATTGGCAAGATTAGTTTTCGCGTTGTTTATTTGGAGCTGTGCATTGTTTACCTGTTGCAGAGCATTATTCACATCGGCTACGCTGGGAACGATTCTCAGCGTGGCGATGAGCTGTCCTCTGCTGCCACCTTGTCGCCTTCTTTCACGAGGATTTTGGTCAATAATCCCAGAGATGTGGGTTTTATTTCTATTTCTTCTTTCGGAACGATTTTTTCCTGTCGCCATCACTTTGTCCTCCATATCCCTGCACAGTGGGCTTTCTTGTGAGAAATTCCTCGCTTTCGGCAGAAATTGGATTTTTATCAAATACATTACGGTTGATACCAGTACAACAGCGGCAACTAATCCGAGGATGGCGTAAATTATCTTTTTCATTATTTTTATATTTAAAAAATTCAACTTTGTTATTCACTTCTTAGTGCATCTATCGGGCGGATGCTTATGGCTCTTTGTGCAGGGAATCATACCTATTAACAGCCCAAGAAACACCATTACAGCCATTGCCCCGAATACATTTCCGTAATTAACGGTAGGATTGTAAAACGGAAATTCTTCTTGGTTTTGGGTGTGCAAGGCTTAGAAGCATCAAAACCAGCATTCCCAGCATAAAACCAGCCAAGCCAGAGGATAGAGTAATTACTACACTTTCCAGCAAAATTTGGTTTCTTACCTCGGAGGTTTTCGCTCCCAAAGCTCGGCGTATTCCTATTTCTTTGGTTCTTTCTTTCACGGTGATGAGCAGGATGTTGGATATCGCAATGACTCCAGCGATGATGGTAAGTGTCCCCACAATGATGGTCAAAAAGCTGCATGCCGTCAAAGGAAACCAGTGAGTTTCTTAAATTCTTTCCCAGGTTAAAAAGCTCCAAAAAGCATTGGTGTCCTCAGGTGAAACTCTGTATTTGGTTTTTAGTTCGGATTTTACTTTTTCTTCCACGATGCTCACATCTGCATTGGGTTTTAGAAACAATGGCTAAAAACCAACTTTGTCGCCTTCATTAAACATTTGTGTGAAAGTAGAGGAGCGGAATGAAGGCTGTCAGGTCACTCTCTATTCCCACTTTTTCTTTTTCATGCTGAATACGCCTATCACTTTGAAAAACACGCCTTTTATATTGATGGATTTTTCCGATGGGATTTTTCACCCGTCTCGAAAAGTGTTTTCGTAAATCTGCTCCCCGATGACCACCACATTTTTGTTTTCGGAGACATCGGAATCATTCAGGTATCTTCCATATATCAGCCTTTTTCAGAAATTTTATTACCGATAGGGTAGTCGCCGTTTAGGCTGTAAGTGATGCTTTTTCCTCCTCTGCTCATCAGTACACCCTGCTGTTCGAAGTTTCCTTTTGAGTTTTGTGGTGCAAATGTAGTCTATTTCAGGGATTTTCTTTTTAAATATTCTATATCCGAAAGGTGCGGGTCTATGGTTCTGCCCTTTGGGAAGCCGTCATAAAGGGATGAAGTTTCCTGCCCCCAGAGGGAAAATGGAATTTGTAGCAAAACTTGAAAAACAACTTGTTGAAGCCGTTTTCCATTCCCTTGGCAGCCCCTAAAAGTGTGACATACAGGAACATTCCCCAGCCCACGCCAATCATAGTGAGGAAAGTCCGAAGTTTATTATTTCTCAGTGAATAATAAATTTCCCTGCCAAATCTCTTTTCTGAAAATGATATTCATTTTGCTTCTTTTTAATGGATTAAATCAGCTTCTTAGCGCCTCTATTGGTTTTATTTTCCGAAGCTCGGTATGCTGGGACAAAACCTGCCACTGCTCCTGAAATGACTAAACAAACAAATGCCGAAACTATCGTTCCCCAGCCTACGCTTGGGTCTAAAAATGAAATATTCGCGTAAATTATTGCCTATCAGCCTCAGTGAAAAGAACTCCTAAAAACTCCGATAATTCCAGATAAAACCGTAATTACAATGCTTTCCTGTAAGATAAGAATCACGATACTTATAGGTTTCGCTCCGATGGCTTTTCGTATGCCTATTTCCAGCGTTCGCTCCTTTACGATGTAAACCATAATGTTACTAATGCCGATAATCCCAGCGACAAGCGTACCAATGCCTATAAAACCTACGATGATGACAATTACGCTCCAGAAACATTGTTCCGTTTTTGGCATTTTTGGCATTATTAAAAAGCAAATCGCCTGTTCATCTTCTGGCGAAACTTTTTTTCGCTCTTGGAGTTGGCTTTTTAGTTCTTCACCGAATTGTATTGCTTCATCTGGAGAGAGTTCCATATTGTAGGTTAGGGAAATTTCAGAAATAGTATCAGAGCTTTTAAGCTGCTGCATTGTGGAGATGGGAATGCTGATGCTGCGCTCTGCCCAGTCGCCTTGGTCATCAGAAGAAACACCGATGACTTTGAATATAGTTCCGTTGATATTCAGTTCTTTACCAATGGGATTGCCGTTTTTGATGAGGTCGCGCTGCACCATCTTACCGATGACTGCCACATTTCTATTTTCTTTGATATCCGCAGGCGAAAGATACCGTCCATCCAAAATACTTCTGTTTTTGATATAGACTTCCTCTTCACCAGCTCCGTTTATGCCGTAGCTGCCGCTTTCTTTGCCATATTTCACAGTCCAAAAGGTGGAATATATCGGCGAGGAATATTCTATGTTTTTATTTTCAGTGGTAACTGCCCTAAATCTATTGTTAAAACTAATGAGCCTGTCCGCCTGTAGTCCCGCATAGGGGCAGGGAAGCTCGCCCAGAGGAAATAGAAATCATGTTTTTGTGCGCTTCTGAAACCATCGTTAAAAGGCGTTTTTCAGGCCATTCCCAATTCCGAAAAAGAACAATGAAGATCGTAAAGCCCCAGCGCTACCGCGTAAAAAGCCAGAAAAGCACCGTCCGAAAGCATATTGCTCCGAATAGAACTAAAAATCTCCTGCCAGCGGTCTAAATCAAACATTTTTTTAGTAGGGTTTATTTGAAAATGTGTTTATAAAACAAGTTGTTCTATGACTTCATCGCTCTCTATGATGCCGTCTTTTTAGGAAGACATTTCTCTTTGTCTGCGCTGCTACATCAGGCTCGTGGGTCACGATGATGATGGTTTTTCCTTGGTTGTTGATTTCTTGCAGAAGTTTCATAATGTCGTGGGTGGTTTTGCTGTCCAGAGCTCCCTGTCGGCTCATCGGCAAGGATGATTCTCGGATTGGTGATTAGGGCTCTGGCAATGGCTACTCTTTGCTTTTTGTCCGCCAGAAAGCTCGTTCGGTGGGTGGTTTGCCCAGTCTGCAAGTCCTACTTTTTCCAGATATTCTAGGGCTTTTTGGTTTCGCTCCTTTCTGCTTACATTTTGATAGTAGAGCTGAAGCGCCACATTTTCAAAGCTGTTTTATAACTGATGAGGGTTAAATGACTGAAATACAAACCCTAAAAACCTAGAACGGTATTCTGCGGCTTTGGCCTCGTTGAGGTGCTCATGGGAATGCCGTCCAGCTCGTAGATTCCGCTGTCTTTTTGATCAAAATCGATGATGTTCAGCAGAGTGGATTTCCCAGAACCTGATGAACCCATGATGGATACGAACTCGCCCTCTGAAATGTTCAGATTGATTCCCTTCAAGACATGAAGTTTGGATTTTTCCAGTATCGTAGGATTTTTGTAAATCTTTGATAAAAACCATATGAATTTATTTAAATAGCAGCATCATTTCTGACAAATTTAGCAATTTTTGTGATTAATATTCATTAAAGAATAAAAATCTTAAACAAAAATAGTTTTTACATTCTGATATTCGCCATGAGAAAATAGTGGGAGAAACATTTGAAAAACTAATTTCTTATCTTCCTGAAGGACCGTGGAGGGCGGTGTGTAATGGTAATATTTTTTCTTTTTCTTTTTGTGGTATACAAAAATAGCGGAAATCTATGGACGGCTGGCAAGTGAAGAAAAATTAGACAAGGATAAAGAGATTTTTATTCATCATGTTACGCATCTTATTGGGACTTTTTGCCCTTTGGATGTTATGGGACTCTTTGATGACTAGTGCGCTCAAGCAGAAAAATCAGCCCGAAATCATAATAGCAAACTTTATAAAAATCTTATCATGAAAATAAAAATATCTTGTATTAACTGTGAGTCATTGTAGCTGTTTCATTTTATAGGTTATTCTTATTATCAATCTAATAAAAATAACGATAAATACATAGAATTTGAAAAACAAGCTCAAAAATGATATAAAAACAATAAAAAGAATATTATCATTTCGGTTTTGTTCCTATGAATAAGCAGAATGATTTATACGATGTGCTTAATAAAAATAATGTTCAAATCATCAATATGGACTGTGCTGCTATTCCAGAATTGGTTCATTATAATGATGTGATAATGAGTAGTATAAAATAAAAAGATGAAACTTTATAAAATTATTTTTCCTTGTCTTTTCTTTTTCTGTGGTCAATGCTCAGAAAAAGTGGACATTGCAGGAGTGTATACATGCGCTTTTTGAACATAATCTGCACATCAAACAGAGCAGACTGGAAAAACCAATCAGGAAAATAATCTAAAAACAGCTAAAAAGAGCGTATTCCGAGCGTTTCCGCAACAGTGAGCAATATGAGCTAGTTTTGGGCAAAAACCAAGATGTTTTTGGTAACCACCGAAGAAATGATAATTTTAATAATTCTGTGAACATCGGTGCAAATATTACCCTTTACAACGGAAGCCGACTCGAAAAACAAATTCAAAAATCTCAGTATGAGGGTGGAAGCCAGCGCCCTATGATTTGGAAAGGATAAAAAGCGATATTTTCCCTTCAGATAGCCCAGCAGTATTTGAATATTTTGCTGAATAGAGAAGTGGAAAACATCAATAAATCCGCCTATGAAAACGCACAAAAAGTCTATGAAAAAGCGGGAAATAACCACTAGAGTAGGAACCACCGCCCAAACGGTTTTAGCGGAAGCAAACGCCTCTATGGCGAGGAATACCAAAAATATGAGAGTCGGCAGAAGTGAATACCAAAAATGCGCTATTTTCATTGGCTTTACCTGCTTCAGTTGGAGGATTATAAAAACTTTGATGTAGCGGGCTGGGATGTGGCAGAAAATGTAGAAAAAAACGGATTTTTCGGTAAGTGAAATTTTTGGAAAAGGCTTACAGCTGGCACCTACGCAGATAAAGGGAGCAGAAGCGAGAATAAAAAGCCTCTGAAATACAAACAAAAATAGCAAATACGGGTTTCCTTCCGTCCATTACGGCCAGCGCGGGTGTTGGGACATTTTATTTCAATTCGTTTAATAACGGAGGTGGTAGAGTTTCGCCCAGCAGTATAAGGACAATTTTGGACAGCAAATAGGACTTACTGCGAATATTCCTATTTTTAACAAAGGAATTACAAAAATACAAGTAGAACAGGCTAAAATAAATGAAGATATAGCCAAAATAACCTACAACAGCAGAAACAAGAGCTTTTTGCAAAATATCCAAAAAGCAGAATACACGGCAGAGAATAACTTTGAAGTTTATAAATCTGCGGTGGAAGCAGAAAAAGCTCAAAACTGGCATTGGATTTCATGGAAAAGAGCTATCAGGCAGGGAAATCATCTATCTACGACCCTAAATACAGCGAGAAACAATTATGTAAATGCCCAAGGCTCGGCAGCACAAAGCGAAATACAATTATTTATACCAAGTCAAACTGTTGGAGTTTTATGCAAAAGGTTCTTTGGTCGGACTTTCAAAAATAGATTTTATGAAATAGCCTTTTTCCAGCTCCACGCTTACGCCTTTCTTCGCCCTGCATAGGCGGATTGGTTTTTGTGAGTTTTATTTTGATGTAGGTGATTTGTGGAATTTTTCTTCCAATTTTTGGATAATTCTCCCGATTACCCGCTCCAAAAGCAGCGATGGGATTTCCATTTCTCTATGAATGATATCGTTGATTTCGGCGTAGTTTATCATGTATCTTCCAAGTGGTCGCTCTGTGCCGCTTTTCCATAGGTCTGCGTGAATTTCAGCATTCACGAGATAATGCGTCCCTATCGTTTTCTCCTCTGACAAAACTCCGTGATAAGCATAAATTTTCAAATCTTCGATGAGAATTCTGCTTCTTAGATTTTCATTTTTAATATCAAAATCTTCGGCTGTCAGCCCTATATTTTGGAGTTTTGTGAAACTTGGAACAGGAGATTGGCGTTGTCTTCTTTTTCATTTTGTAAAGTTAGAGATGATGTTTTTCTATTTCTTTTTCGCTGATTCCAAATCATCATTTATCAAAACATGGTCAAATAAATGCTGATAGCCAAGCTCTTCCTGAGCACTTATTTATACAGGTTTTTATGGTTTCTAAACTGTCTGTATTTCTTTTGATTAGGCGTTTTTCAAGTTCTTCTATGGATGGCGGAGCGATGAAAATACTCATAGCTTGGTCTCCGAAAATCTTTTTAAATTAACTCCACCGACCACATCCACATCGAAAAATCACCGTTTTTCCGTTCTTCCAGATGCGCTCTATTTCAGATTTCAGTGTTCCGTAGAATTTGTCAGCATAGACTTCCTCATGCTCCACAAAGGCATCTTTAGATATTTTTCTAAACTCATCAGGCGTCAGGAAATAGTAGTCTTTTTCCGTGTGCTTCGCCTTCTCTTGGCGCTCTTGTAGTAGCAGAAATGGGAAAATTCTAAATGTGGAAATTCTCAAACTATGCTTTACTAAAAGTGGTTTTTCCAGCTTCCAGATGGAGCCGAAAAATATGATGACTTTGTTCATTTATATGTTGAATTTGGGTTTTTAAAAATAGAATCAATGTTTTTGATGAAAATTTTTATAAAAACATTGAGTGTCTGTTCTTTTTATCTTTTTCTAAATTGTCTTCATCATGACCACTATTTGGATTTCATGATGATTGGCCTTGAGCCCAAAGTATTGATTTCTCTTCCGATTTCTTGGCTGATGAAACCTAATTTTTCCGTTAAAATCCTCATTGTTAAGGACTTCCAAGAAATATTTCAAATGCTGTATGAGCGGACTTTTTCTTCGAAATGTCTAATTTTTCTACAAAATACGCTACTTCTTGGTAAAATCTGGTTTCGTCCAGCTGCTCAAAATCCTTTAAAGAAGAGAGATAGCGCTCTTTTATAGTAGAAATTCGCTCCTCCTCAAAAAGGCTGCACCTGTCCCAGCAGTTCTTCGATGTTTTTGATGTTCTTGGGAGTTCTTCTCCCTAAAAATTTCTCCTCGGTTTTTCTAAAATTAGAAAATTCTATAACTGCCTTTATTTATAGTTTCTTGCAGGAGATTCCATTCGTTGTCAAGAGCTCTTCCGTTTTGCACTGGATGGTTTCAGGCATTCTTATTGCCATTTAAGATATTCAAAATCAGGAGCTTCTGGCGAACATTGGCGAAGTTGCTCCATGTAGGATTTTTATAATTTCTTGGTTGATTTTTTCACATCATTCGCGCCATCCAAAGATTCGCAAGTGATGAAACAATCTACTTTTTCCTCGTAAGAGCTTGTCATTCAGTGATTTTTCTGATTTCAAGTTCTTTTTCTTTAAAACGGAGAGGGAGTTTTATACTGAGGTCGAAAGATTTGCTGTTGAGAGATTTGATATCAACATTTATACCTTCAAAAATGGCTTCAGCTCTTCCGAAACCAGTCATTGACAATATCATAAATATCTTATTTTATGCACAAATATAAACTATTTAAGAGAAATATTTTTAAAAATCTACGAAATAGAATTAATTTTGCAGATATATTTAAGGGCAATGCTTTATATTTTTGTATCGGTTTTCAATAATTTTCCCTGTATTGATGGGCTTTGGGCGCCTTTCTCAAAAGATATTTGGGAGCGTTTTTGGGAAGGAGCTCCGCACAGCTGGTCTTAGGGATATTATTTTTGATGACTATATGGAGCGTTTTTGTCTTTTTGTTCCAGTTAAATATTGATTTAGAGCGAATTACTGTCGGTTGTGGTTTTCTCTTGTTTTTATTTTCCAGTCGTATAAAGATAAAATAGACCGAAAAACTGGCTTTTGTGGGGAGGGTTTTTAGTTTGGTTTCTTTGGTGGCGGGCAGTGGCTTTCCCTTTATTTTAGACCATTTTGGGTATTATGTTCCTACGATTAAGTGGCTTTCTGAGGTATGGGCTGGTAAAAGGAATTACGAATTTGGACTGGGTGCTGGGGCAGATGTCGCCGTGGCATGTTTTTCAGGCGGGATTTTCACATTTTTCAGATGAATTTCTGAGAATAAATGTGCTTCTTCTGATGATATTTTTCTTGTACATTATTGAGAAAAAAATCATGGGTAATGCTCTGTTTTTCGCCAGTTTTGTTCTTTTTGTGCAGTCGCCGAGCCCAGATTTGGCAGCAATAGTCTTTAATTATCTTAAATGACTTTTAACTAAAAATAAAGAATTTGCACTGCTTTTTGCCTTTTTCGGTTTTGGTTTTCAGTATCAAACCTACGATGCTTTGGCTGCCGATTTTTGGCTTTCCTTTATCCGATTTTTGATTTTCAGAAAAAGGCTTGAAATTTATTTGGTTAGGCGGTTTGTTTGGTGTTTTGTACTGCGTGAAAAATATTTGGACTTTCGGTTATCCTCCGATTCAGTTTTTGGATTTGGGTTTTAGTTGGAAAACCATATGGCGAGTTATTCATTTCATCGAGCGAAGTTGCTGTTTTAAAGACTTTTGATTTACAATATTCTTTGGAGGAAATTTCCCAATTTTCAGCGGTGGAATATTTTTGTAAACTGGCTTTTTCTTGGATGGGATAAAGGCGTTATCAATGTCAGTTTTGATATTGGTTTTGCTGTTTTTGGGATTTTTCATGGAAACAAAAGGATAAAATCACGAGAATTATTTTTCTCTGCATCTTGGTTAAAAAGTATTTTTGTTATCTGTTTTTCAGCGCAGTATAGGTTTTTCATCGATGTGTTTTTTGTGTTTTTTTGTGGTGGTTTTTAGAAATTTTTCTAAAAAAATGGTGTTTGGGAATTTTCTCTGGTTTGAGTGTTTTGATGGTCAGTATTTTGGCGTTTTCCACAGATTTTACAGGAAAAATCCCAAGTTTTAATTTGGGATTTGTGATGAGAAATTATGAAGCGAAACAAGTTTATAAACCACTGTGTTACTCTCTAAATAAGCACGATACATTTACGGTTGGTAATCTGGAATTTAATGTTCAAGGATTATGTCTTTGGGTTTGACACTGGTTCATGCCAGTTCTCACACTTAGCCAGTTGGAAGCGTTTTATGAATTGGGATTTTTCCCTCAGAAAACAGGCGAAAATCTTGACCAAGGTTTCGTTTGGAAAAACTAAATTTTCAGGAAAAAGCACTTGAAAAAGTATTATTGAAAAAAATTAAAAATAAAATTCTCATTTCTTAGGAATTTGTATATTTGTAGGATGTTTGGGACATTGAGCAATTATCTGACTTTTTCTTCCTTTTGGCGAGAGCCATGGGGAGGCTTATGGCGGGATTTTGATCAATTTTCCAGCAGGCGTGAAAAATCGATTTTGATGAGATTCAGCATCAGTTAAGTAGAAGAAAACCAGGGCAGTCGGCTATCGTCACACAGAGAAAGGAGGCGGACGAAGTGAGGGGTTTCTTTCAGGGATTTTTGAAGGAAAACCACAGGAATGCCGATAGGGTTTTTGGTCGAAAAATGAGAATCACAAAAAGATTATGAGCATTTGGCTCGTGCCTATCGCCCATCTCATGCAGATTATACATATGACCAAAAATTTGGTTTTTAGGGATTACCGAGGCGGAGGGCGTTCTTCTGCGAGAAACTCTGAACTGGGTAGTGGCAGGGACTTTGGCGAAACACCTGCTGCCAGAAGTTGAGATTTATTCTTATGTGTCATCGGTGGAAATATCTTGCACAAAGCCATATCAGGAGCTTGATTTTTCAAAAATAGATGAAAATGAAGTGAGATGCCCAGATGAAACTACTGCAAAAGCTCATGATAGAGCGGATAGAACAAAGCAAGAAAAGGCGATACAGTAGGGCGGAACGATAACCTGTGTAATAAAAAAACGCTCCGAAAGGTTTGGGAGAGCCTGTTTTTAATAAACTTCATGCCGAATTAGGAAAGGCGATGCTTGGTATCAATGCTTGTAAAGGTTTTGAGTATGGGACAGGATTTGGGGAGCTAAAATGTCTGGCTCAGCACAAAATGATATTTTCAAAGCTGATGGAACTACCAAAAACCAACCATTCGGGCGGGATACAAGGAGGAATTTCTAATGGGATGGATATTTACTTCCGAGTGGCGTTTAAGCCTGTTTCTACGCTGATGATGCAGCAGGAAAGCATAGATAATGCAGGGAATATCATAAAAATTAGAAGGAAAGGGAAGGCACGACCCATGCGTGCTGCCGAGAGCGGTTCCTGTCGTGGATGCCCTTTCAGCGTTCGTTTTAGCGAGATATGTATCTTATTGATAAACAGAGAAAAATTTAATACAAAATGAAAAATATTGGGAAAAAGGTTTCTTTTGAGGAATATTTCAAGAAAACAGAAGAAGTCGTTAATAAAGACGAAGAAAAACTAACTCCAGCAGAAAAAGAAATGCTGGAATATTATAAACTGGGAGTGCAGAGAATGAGCAGAATGATGAAGGTCTATAAGCCTGATGAAGAGCAGGTGAAAACCATGAAAATAAGGATTTCAAAGGAAAAATTCTGATTATTTCCGAAGGCTGGTGCGGAGATGCAGGGCAGACAGTGCCTGCGGTTTCTCTATTTTTCAGAAGGGAAAAAAATGAAGTGAGATTGCCTATCGTGATGAAAACCCAGATTTGATAGACCAATTTTTTGACCAATGGAACCCGTTCTATTCCTATCGTGGTTATTTTAGATGAAAACGATGGAGTGATAGCGCACTGGGGGCCAGAGACCAGCCTATGGAACAGAACTATTGAAAAATACAAAGCAGACCCAGAAAACTACCCGAAAGAACAGTTTTACAATGATTTTACAAGTCTATTACGCGAAAAATAGAGGATATGATGTAATCACTGAAATATTAGATTTAATTTAAAAATAAAAAAGAAAAATTATGGCAAATACACCTTCAAATATGCTGGCATTAGGGACAAAAAGCTCCGTTTTTGAGCTGCCTAATCCTGCGAAAAACAACGAGTTACAGAGTTTGGAAGATTTAAAGGGAAGCAAAAGGAACTTTGGTTATTTTCATGTGTAATCACTGTCCGTTTGTGATTCATGTGATAGAAAAACTAGCTGAACTTTACGAAGATTATAAAGGGAAAGGAATAGAGTTTATCGCGATAAATTCTAATGATGTGATAAATTATCCAGCTGATTCGCTCAGAGCTGATGGTGGATTTCGCGGAGGAAAAAGGTTTCACTTTTTCCGTATTTTGTACGATGAGAGCCAAGCTGTGGCAAAGGCCTATGATGCAGCATGTACGCCAGATTTTTATTTCTTTGATGACAAGCTGGACTTGATTTATCGTGGTCAAATGGATGATTCCAGACCTGGGAATAATAAGGAGATTACGGGCGAGGATTTAATCATCGCGTTTGAAAATCTTTTGGCAGGGTCAGCCGCAGGAAGAATTGCAGAGACCAAGCCTTGGTTGTAACATTAAATGGAAATAAAGACCGATGAAAATCACTTTAAATAGAATAAATGACGATTTTCTTTTTGAATGTGCGAATGAAAAATGGTCAGAAAATCTTGCTCAATAATATAGGCGAGGACAAAAACAACGGTGTGAGCCCTATGGAGGCTTTGCTGATGTCTGTGGCGGGCTGCAGTGGAATAGATGTAGTCAGCATTCTGAAAAACAAGAAACAGCAGATTACCAAGTTTTCGGTAGAGGTAGAAGGCGAGAGAGTAGTAGAAGGGAGGCGAAACCATTTAGAAATATAATGGTAAAAATTCTATGTGGATGGAGATGTAAATCCTGAAAAGAGCAAAGAAAAAGCAGCAGACTTATCCTTTGCGAAATACTGCTCTGTTTTCTAAGACACTTGAACCCAATGTAGAGGTGGGGGTATCAAATATATGTGAATGGTATAAAAAGTAGACTAAAGATGTTTAGAATTTCTGAAATAGAAACATATTTTTCCGAAAAGAAAGTAACAAACGAAGATTTACAAAAGGAGTTTCAGAGTGGAGCTCAGAAGAAATTTTTAATAAAGTCGGTGTAAAAACAGCGATATACAGCATCAGCAGAGGAAACAGTGCTGGAGCTGGCGGTGAAAAGCTTCTGAGAAACTATTATAGATAAAAACGAAATAGATTTTTATCTTGTTTTTGTACGTAAAGCCCTGATTATCATCTTCCTACTACGGCTTGTATCCTGCAGGACAGATTGGGACTGAGAAAGGATATAGGAGCTTTGGATTTTAATCTTGGGTGTTCTGGCTTTGTCTATGGTCTGAGCACTTAGCAAAGGGGCTTATCGCAACAGGTGTAGCCAAAACATTCTATTGGTAACAGCTGAAACTTATACTAAATATCTTAGAAAGTCAGATAAATCTAATCGAACTATGGGGATGGGGCGGCAGCAACTTTGTGATACAAAGGATGAAACCAAAGAGAATTTCCAATTCATTTTAGGGACAGATGGTAGGATATGATAATCTCATTGTAAGAAATGGCGGCGGTAGAAATCGATATAAATAAGGAAGATGAGGCTGGTAACTGTCTGTATATGAATGGACAAAAGATTTTTCTTTTTACTATAGAAAAAGATTCCAGAGTTGGTAAAAGAAATGTTGAAGAAGAATAATTTAGCTAAAAATGATGTGGATTATTATATTTTTCTACCAAGCCAATGCACATATTCTGAGAAGACAGACGGGGAAATTTTGGATATTCAGAGGAAAAATTTTTATATGAGACATGGAAACTACAGGAAATACTGTTTCTTCTACCATTCCGATTGCACTGAAGATGCATTAGAAACAGGAAAAAGTTAAAAGGGACAGGAAGATAATGCTGATAGGCTTTTGGGTGGGAGGCTTTCTTGGGGAGCAACGATAGTTGAAATTTAATGTGTGTTTTTACTTTATTTTTGTGGTAAATAAAACTTAATGGTAAAGTTAATAAACCTAATGATTTTATCACAAAATTTTTGTGGATTTGAAAATTATTTTGGAGAAAAGAAGTATTATCTTTCAGTGAATAATATTGATAACCAATAAGATTCCTAAAGTAGGGTTTTAGGGTAACTAAAAATTTTATCTGCATAGACATTGATGAAGGTGAGATAGCTTTGTGATAACGCAAAAAGCATTTTTTTGACATCATAGAAATTATTAGCCAAAGAATGCTCATCTTCCAAATCTCTGTGATAAACTCTCACCGCTTTATTGATAAATCTATGTTTCCCTTGGACATCAGAACAAAAATTGATAAACACCCTCTGGAATAAAGCCTTTTTCCTAAATATTTTTCCTCCTGCAAATTCATATTTCGGAAAACCTTCCCGTAAAACAAGTCCCCATTTATCGCCTTTTTACTTTGTAATGGTGTATCTCATCTCAAAGATAGAGCAGTCCAGTGGCGATTTTGGATATTCTTCACCGATAAGTTGGCCGTTTTCATCCACTGCCAGCCCGCACACAAAAAACAATATCATCTGGAACATTTTTATTTCACCAAGTAAAATTTCTAAAGCGTTTGGCAGAATAGCATCATCCGAATCCAAAAATCGTGAAATACTCTGCATTACAAAAACTTTACACCTCTTACAATAGATACAAATTTATGAGCATTTTTCCTGATAATGATATTCAATTTCAAAATCAGCATTTTGTTTAAAATTTTCTACTAAATCTTTAGTATTATCGGTAGAGCCATCGTCTATAATCAGCCATTTAAGGTCTCTGATAGTCTGGTTTTTAAGAGACTCGAAGGTTCTTCAGAGTATGTGCCCTATTATAAGTAGGAGTAAATATAGTAATTTTGGTTTCCATCGTTTATTAATTGTATAAAAGAAGTGAGCATTTCAGTTACTTGTTGATAAATTTTGTGTTCATCAAAATTTTTCGCTGGATTTTTCGTTCCATTTTTATTTTTCTACCAGATGGCTGTCGGTCAGGAAATTTTTCATAGCATCAAAAATTTCATTTTTATTCATAATTTACTAAAAATCCCATCAATTTCATTATCAATAATTTCTGGAATTCCGCCCACATTAGTGGAAATAATAGGTTTATTTAAAAATCATATTCTCTAAAATAACCATTGGATAGGACTCTCTGAGCGATGGATGGATAAAAATCGGCTTCTTTCAGGTAAGGATAAGGTTATCTGATTGCCCAAAAAGCAGAAAAAGATTTCTCAACTCCAGATTTTTAATCTTTTTGCAGAATGGAGTCTTTTCGGGGCCGTCGCCTAAAATCGCTATATAGTGTATCTGTCCATCTTTAATGAGTTCCGCGTGAATATCAACGAGTTCCGCGTATCCTTTACTTTTAGTAAGCCTCCCGCTCGATGGAAACAAGGGTGCGGCAAGGCGGCGCAGAATTCATTCGCTTTTTACTGGACTTCCTCTGTATTTACCGGATTATGAATGACATAACATCTGTGAAACTCCGTGTTGTAAAACTTTTTAATATTATCTTTTGCAAATTTGGACACCATGACACAGGCATCAAATTTCTTCATTAATGCAATGGTTCCGGATGTTTACATTTTCATTGGCATTGGTGTTTTTAAATCAACATGAAGCCACACGCAATAGAAGTTTTTATTGGGTTTGTTTATCACGCTTTGGTATCTGAACGATATCAAAGGCTATCTCTAAATCTGGCTTTTGGTGCAGTTTCTGATAAAGCAGCTGCGGAAATTTTTCATAAAAATAATTTTCCTCGGCGTAAAGATAAGTTGAAGTTTCTGAATCCAAGGATTTTTGGATAAAATTCCCTGCCCCTGTCCAATATAATAGGTGCGGACATGCTGGGGAGTTTCGCTGAGTAATTCTCCTTGGTAGAGGCTCGTAATCAGGGATATCTCAAAAATATCTCTTGGTAAATAAAATATTCCAAAAAGAACCTTCTGAACGCCACCAGTTTCCATAGACCGAATATGAAAAACGACATGTATCTCCATACTTTGAAAATATTAATCTAACCTCGCAGCCCTAATTTTTATATTGATTTTTAAAGTTTTTCAACCCAAATTTTTAAAGTTTTCAGAAGGGATATCTAAAAACCTTTCAGAGATAGCCTAAATCAAAGTCTTTCGGGAAGTTTTTGCATAGCATCAAAAACGACCATCCAGCTCAGCTTCGTTTATCAAATAATTAAAAATAATTCACATCAAAAATCAATTCCGTATCGGTGGTAAGAATTGGTCCCTGCAGAAGATTGGAAAGTTGTTTTCATGGCTTCATCACTTAGCCGAGCAATAAAATTCTGATTTTTCTGGCGTTTTTATAGTAAATGGCACATTTCTAAGTTGTTGTTTTTCATCTACTTTTCCGTTTGCATCTTTCCAGATGTAGGGATGCCAGTAATTCTTTTCCCCAAAAAGCCCATGAGAATGGAGTTGAGCAGCCAGTATTTTTTGTAGAGCTTTCGTGATTGACTTTTCCGAGTTTGTATAAAAATCGTGAAAAATTTGTATTTATTGTAGAAAAACCAGTCTATAAACGGAGTGCAGGGAAGGAACAAATCTTTGGGTTTTATGGAACTTACGAGGTTTATTAATAGGTTTAATTTCAGCCCATTGGTCATCTTGTGACTTCCAGCCAGCCTAATTTTTAAAAAGGTTTATATTATGTTTTTAGAGCATTTTCTCTTAGTTCCATCAATGTTAATAGGCTTGGTAAACCAGACATCATCTTCTGTCATGATGAAATATTCGGAAGCCTCTTGGGCAGCATTTTTCCATAGTTTAGTCGGGATTTGGAAACCATTGATTTCCTGTCCTTTTTCTAAGTTGTCTTTTTATTGCTTGTTCTTTATCTCTATGATTTTTCAGATTTTAGTATAACAATTTCAGGATAAAGTTTTTGTATTTTATCCAAAATATTTTTGTGCAGTGCCGTCATCAAGAACCGTGATTTTGTAGTTTCCAGAAACGAACATTTTGATGCTCTTTAAACATCGAGTCAAGATAAAAAGCTCGGTTGAAAGATTTTATGAAAATGTCTGTCATAGTAGTTTTCTTAAAAATTCTTTTTAATAAAGAATTTTGTTTTGAAATATGAAGGAAGTGCAAATCCTCTATTTCATCTATACTTTTTCCATAAATAGTTTTGATTCTCCTACGTGAAGAGCTTCTTTTTAAAACAATGGACCACTGATTTTTCTTTTCTAAATTTTTTAGTACTATCAGAGTCTTGTGAAAGCCCTTTATTATGTTGTCTGTATAGGTATAAAGGTTTTTATAAATTTAAAATGTCCTTTTCATAAAGTTTTAAATATAGGTCTTGATCTTCTGCAATACGAATGTCTTTTTCGTATGGTTTCTACTTTGCAGTGAGGCATCTTTTCTGGAAAGTAAAAGAAATGACTAACTTCAAAAAGATATTTAAAAATAGTGGATCATTATTTTTTTAATTGAACGATTTCTTTCGCCAATTTTTGATTACCTCTAAACTTGAGTTACAAAGATACATTTGTGAATAAGTAGCCACTATTTTTGGATTTTTGTAATATTTAACAGATTCTTCAATGGCATTCGGTGCGAGTGCATCATCAGGGTCAAGAAAACCACAAATTTCCTGATGAGACAATTCGATTAGTTTTCCTTTTGGTATACCCTACACCTTTGTTTTCATCATTTTTAAAAATTTTGAATCTATGATCATTTTTAACTAGGTTTTTGACCTTTTTCGTAAGAATCATCAGTGGAGCAGTCATCAAGTATAATAACTTCAAATTTTTGTAAGTTTGAGAAATTATACTTTGATAACAATCTTTAAAAATATTCAAAATTATTGTAGTGAGCAATTAGGGATTGAAAAATTTCTATAAAAGAATGAATGATAAGTTAGTAGATTATATGAGATAAAAGAATTCTAATTCTTAGAATTCTCTACATTTTTAAGGAAACCATTATTAACGATAGATTTGCAGGAAAATTAGTTTTTTGCAAAAACACTCCCTCTATGGCTTTTTGATATATTTTTTTCGTGTCTATAAGTAATCATAACGACACTTACTAATGGATTTTTCATAATTCTAATATTTTTATGAACATATTTGGTAGTTCTTTTGGAAGTAGATATTTTTTTATGGTGTTTTGATGTTTTATGACACATCCTCCCAAGAATATCCTACACCAAAACCACCTAGAAGAATATTTCCCATGTAGTTCTCTATTTTTAGTTTTTCATATAAAACAATGGGAACAGTCGACGAAACAGTATTTCCGACCCTCACCTCATATAATAGTGGAATTTTTCTTCATTTATTTTTAATTTTTCGAAGGAAATTTAGCATGAATTTATTGGCTTGGTGGAAAACAAATCCTTCTATTTCATCATTAGTAAGTTTATTTTGAGTAAAGTGTTTTTCACGAGTTCAGGAACGAGCCTCAATGGTAGGTAAAATTGAAGATTTCAGAACCATTCATATACAAAATAATCTGATGAAGTAGGATTTGCTTTTTCATCAAAAGAGTTAGGTCGTTCATAGGGTTTTTACAACGCAGTCCGCCTGTACGATTAGATTTTCTGCGCCTTTTCCATCTGTTCCTAAACTAAAATTTCCGATTTCAGCAAAAACCTTCTTGTAGAAATCAGAGTAGCCGAGCCTGCATCACCGAAAAATGGTTCTATTTCCTTTGTCCTTTGGGTGTAAATACTTGGAATAAGTTTCACCTGTTAGAAGCAGCACATTGTTGGTTCTATTCCTCCTAAGATAAGCCCTTTTGCTAATGATAGCCCATAGATGTAACCAGAGCATCCCAGAAATTAAAAATCTAATGCTCCAAGTTATCGGCAGTCCCAATTTGTTTTGAATAATACATGCAGAAGTTGGAAGAAAAATAATCTGGACTTTGGGTACAAAAATAGCACAAAATCAATATCTTCCTTATTTATGTTGGGTTTTCTAAAAATAGTTTTCAGCAGCTTTTACTGCTAAATCAGAGGAAGTCTCGTTTTCAGATGCCACAAAACGAGTGTTTATCCCTACTTTATCTGCTATTTTATCAACACTCCATTCGGGAAATTCTTTTTACTAATTGTTCATTAGTGACTTCATTTTTCAGGAAGTGTGTAAGCTAAAAGCTTTTATATATGTTTTCATATTTTAATAATTAATAGAGCGTCCACCATCTAAAAAGCAAGCTAGTTCCTGTTGTCCAAGTGCTTGCATCAGATAAAGAGATAAACTGCAGCATAGGCCACCTCTTCGGGTTTTTCCATATCTTTTAAGTGGATATTTTGTTTGTCTGCTCAAACTGCTCTTCTGTAACATCCCCTAGGTTCATTATAGGTGTTTCTATCATGCTAGGCATTACACTATTTACTCTGATGGAGCAAGTTCAATAGCCATACCTTTTTATTAGACCATTTTAAAGCGCCTTTAGTAGCAGAATAAATACTCCCGCCTATGTATGAAGATAATATTCCAGAAGTAGAGGTTAAAAACAATAGATGCTCCTTTATTTATTTTCTCTTTTTGTTTAAAAAGTTGTTTGCAAATATTCATTTGAGAGAGAAAAATTAATATCAAACATATTTTTAACTTCCTCTTCTTTCAAAAAGAAAACAAAAGAATGCCCCGAAATACCAGCACATATTTACTAATCCATCTAAATCCTTTACTTTCTCCACTAAATTATCAATGTCCTCTTTTTATTGTTAAATCACAACAATGTAATTGGGTTGTTCTCCATTTAGTTGATTAAAAGTATCTTGTAGCCGTTGTTCATTTCTGCCCTGTAATAAAGACTTTTGCTCCCATTTTAGAACATTCAATAGCGATAGCTTTACCTATACCAGAGGAAGCCCCAGTTACTAAAATAGTTTTATCTTGTAAAGAAAAAGGATTATAATTCATACTTTTTATTAGATTTCTTGTAATTCAGATACTACAATATGGTCGGTTGGAAATAAACACTTGCCCAAGAAAGACCGACACCAAAACCACGAGGCAATATTTGAATATTTACCGTTTTTAATTTATCCATACTTTTTGGTAACCATTGTTAAAGGAATGGTGGCGCAACTTGTATTTCCAAAAATCTTTTAATGAATAAGGAACCTTGTCTTCAGGAAGCTTTAGTTTCTTTTCTAATCTTTTTCATTCATAAAAAAGATTTGCCTGGTGAAAAATAAAATTATCTATTCCCTCTATATCAATTTCGAAGTGTTCAGTGAGGGTTTTTACACTTTTTGGGGGCTTGTGCGATGACCAAAAGCAAAAACATCCATGCCTTCTAATATTAAATCTAAATTTCTTCGCTCAATACCCTCTGATATAGGGATGACATATAAAGGATTCTTCATTTACAGGATTTCTGAAGCCCCATCTTTTATCATAATGGTTTTTGTATCCCTGCCCCATCAGTATTAAAGCAGAATTTTTAAAACATCATCTTTATTTTCTGTAAACTCTAATGCAGTGGCTGTTCCAGCATCTCCAAAAATGGGGTGAAAGTACTTTTTATCTCTTTCAGAAGAAAGTTTTAAAATAGTATCTCCTGCTAGAAGAAGCCCTTTTTCATGGAGCCGTGGCTTAATAAGGAACTAATAACGCTGAGAGCGTATACCCATCCCTGAACACCCTAGAGAAATATCAAGGTATAACAATTAGTAGAAAGTCCTAATCTTTCTTGTAAAAAGTGTAGATGTAGGGAGGCAGAATATAATCAGGAGTTTGAGAAACAAAAACCAGACAATCTATATCTTCTTTCTGCCAATGTAAGTCTTTGATTAATTTTTCTGCAGCAGCTAAACATAAATCCGAACTGCAAATGCTGTCATTGGCTTTTTCCTCTTTCGCTCAACTCCTGTTGTTTTTGGTGAAATTTTTCAGAATCATCCTTAGAAAATAGATTAAATGAAGAAACCTCCTCTCATAGGGACGCACGCAGAAACACCACTTATTTTTACATTATGTAAAGATAAATAACTCATTATTTTTGCTTTTTACAATATTAAATAGGTCTTCTACAGTTGTAGCGTTTTTAATATCATCACCTTTCAGTTTTACATCATATTCTTCATCAGCCATTGCGATAACGGATAAAAGCAATTAGAGAACTCCACTCATCCAAATTTCTAAATTCTGTTGAAAGAGTAATTTCTGATGAGTCTGTTTCATCAAAAAGATTTGCGAAATTTTTCTAAAAATTTTTCTGTTGTCATTTTTATATATTTTATAGTTTAACAATACTTGCAGGGTTACCTATATAGAGTGTTTTTTATCTTTTGTGTTTCTGAAAATCAGGCTGTTTGCTCCAATTGTGGTATCATTTCCTATGGTAAGTTTCTCTAAAAATAACAGAAGAAGCACCAAAGAAGTTTTTGTCTCCTATTGTGACATGTCCCTGAAATTTTTGGTTGATGGCATAACTGCATTATAATCACCTATTTTGGTGTCATGTGTCCTATAGAAATAAAAACAGTTAAATATATTAAAATTTCCAATACGGACATTACAACTAATAGAACATCCGAAGCCTATAATATTCCTTTGTCCCAAAGACATATTATTTTTGTCAATAACATTAGGAGCAATTAAGTTGGGAGAAAAATAGGTGTTAGGTGAGGTTATACTTTTTACGATAACTTCTATTGCAGATGGTTTTTGCGATAGCTACAACTACACCAAGAGATTCTGGATAAGAATTTTAAATCTTTTTATTCTTCCCTAAAACTTTTTCCATATTCATTTTTCATAGCTGATATCTTTTACATCATCAAAAACCAATGAAATCCCATTCTTTCGTTTTTCATTGATAGCATTGATGAGGCACACAACTTCTCTCCAAATCCGCCGGCGCCTATGATTGCTATTTTTCATTTTTAGTTATTTTGAACTCTCAGTATTATACGACAAATATAATCAATTTCTTCTTCTGTCAAATCAGAAGTACAGTGGAAGACAAAGCACTCTTCTCGAAATATCCTCTGTGATAGGGAATTCCACCTTTGGGAGGTATGGCAGAGAAGATGCCAAGCTCGGATAAAAATATCTTCGGGTAAAAGATTTCATTAAGGTCCAGCTCTGCTTTGATTTTTAATAAAAGCTCCTCCGATTCTAGAATCACAGGATAGTAGGCGTAGTTTTGGGTAGCATCCTTATGCCATACTACTTTTCGTGCTTTTAGGGTTTTTAGATTTTTATCGTAGCATTCAGATAGTTTTTGCGTTGGTTGTGGATTGCTTCGGTGTGTTTTAGGTTTGCTAATCCCATAGCGGCGTGAAACTCAGAGTTTTTGCCGTTAATTCCCAATTCCGAAAAAGAATCAAATCCAGAAATCCCAAAATTACGAATAGATGCCAGTTTTTAAGCAAATCAGGATTTTTGGGTAATAATCAGTCCGCCTTCCACAGAGTGATAGAGTTTAGTGGAATGCTAGGAGCAAGTAGAAATATCACCATATTCAAAAAAACAGATTTTCCGTTTACTTTTTACCCCCAAAAGCATGGGCTGCATCGTAGATTACCTTTAAATTATGTTTTTTTAGCAATCTGCTCTATTTTACCACATCACAAGGGTTTCCGTAGACATGCGTAGCTAAGATAGCAGGGTTTTTCTCTGTGATGGCATCTTCTATTTTGTCTGCATCTATGCATAGAGATTCGGGACAAATATCCACAAATACCGGCGTGCAGCCTTCCCGAGACAATAGAGCTTGTAGTCGCCACAAATGAAAACGGCGTGGTTATAATCTCTCCTGTTATATCCAAAGCCTTGATAGCCATTTGGATAGACACAGTTCCATTGGTTACGAATAATAAATGCTGGACATCAAGAAAATCTTTCAGTTCCATTTCCAGCTGACTCCTGCCAGAGGTCCCATATTAGTAAGCCATTGTCGGTTCCAGATTCCATCTATATATTTTAGATATTCCTCTTTTGGAGGGAGGAAAGGTTTAGTTACAGGTATCATTTATACTATATTTTCACAAATATACTAAATTATCCACATAAATACTTATTTTTGCATAAAATACATATTTTATGTGCGGTATAGCAGTATTATTAAAAACAGGTATAGGAAACAAGGAAGAATATAAAAGTATTATTAAGAAAATGACCAATGCTATTATTCATCGCGGTCCAGATGATGAAGGAGCAGAGTTTTTGATAATGCTATCATTGGTTTTAGAAGACTGTCCATTGTAGATTTATCGCAGGAAGGGCACCAGCCGATGTATTCCTCTACTAAAAAAATGAGTGCATTAGTTTTAATGGCGAAATATACGAGCTATAGGGATATTATCTCCCAGAGTATCCTTTTTAAAAATAATACAGATACTGAAGTCATACTGGCATTATACCAAAAATACGGAAAAGAGCTGCCAGAACACCTTAACGGAATGTTTGCTTTTGCTATTTGGAACGAAGAAAAACAGGAGCTTTTTCTGTGCAAGGATAGATTCAGGAAAAACCGTTTTTATTATGCTATTGGAGAGAATGGCGAATTTATCTACGCTTCGAGGTAAAAGGCAATTTTGGCAAGCAGTTTGGTAAAAACCTGTTATAAATGAAGAGCATTGGCTCATTATCTAAAAACACTTGTATTTAGACCGGCAGCAGTGCATATACAAGAATATTTTTGTGCTTCCATCAGCGCATACACTATTGTATAAAGATGGAAAAATAGAGATAAAAATACTGGAAAAATTCCTCAACAGGAAATAGAAATATCAGAAGAAGAAGCAATAGAGAAACTGAGAGAATTAACGGAAAAATCCATTCAAAAACATATCCATGCCGATGCCAAAGTCGGGGCGTTCCTCAGTGGGGGACTGGATTCGGTACGGTCGTTGCCCTTTCATCAAAATATACAGATAAACTTTCTACAATTGGTTTTGCCTACGAAGGTGATATGAACGAAATGCCGGAGAGCGAAAAATGGCAGAAAAATACAATTGTGACCACCACGAAGTCTATATGAATGATGAAGAAATCGCGGAAGTAATGGATTTATTCCAAATTAGATGAACCGCTGGGAGATTCAGCACTGCCGGCATTATATAAAAATATGTGAAAAGGCGCGTGAAGAAATGAAAGTAGTAATCACTGGTAATGGCGGTGATGAGCTTTTCGGCGGCTATGGATGGTATCAGACAAATTAGAAATCATGAAAGAGGGAAAAACCAGCCTATTCTTCTGCACTTTTTATAAATTAGGTTCGTTAATTTCAGATAAATTGAATTTGCAAAAACCATTAGCCTTTTTTGAGTTTTCTTTGGAAAACCCGGATATTGTTACTTTTCATAAGAAAATTTATAATTTCTTTTTCTGATGCGGAAATCCGTGAACTGGGAATAACAGCCGAATATAAAAAGATTATGGACTGAATTTAGACCCTAAAACGCTGAATACTTGCCTAAACATGGACCTTATGGATGTTTTTCAAGGGAGATTTTTATGGTAAAGGATGACAGGATTTCTATGATGAATTCCATAGAGCTTCGTAATCCTTTCTTAGACAAGGATTTGGTGGAGTTCTGTGTGTCGCTTCCTGCTAAATATAAAGTTGATGAAAAAGCAAACGAAAATTATCCTGCGTAAAGGCTTTTGGAGATAAGCTGCATCCAGATATTTTAAATAAAATCTAAACAAGGATTCGGTGCACCAAAGAGGCGATGGCTGAAGAAAACCAGCAGTTGAAGAATTAACCCAAAAATATCTTAAAAACCTCAGAATAAAAATATTCCGATACCTTTCCTATGATGCCGTGCAGAAGCATCTTTCCTACGGACAGAAGCATTGGTCTCTGCTCGTTCTCGGTATTTGGTTTGATAAAGTCTATGCAGAAATTAAAAAATAAATTATGCAGCCATTAGTTACGATATCAATTCCGATTTTCAAATGCGAAGAGTTTTTAGAGGCGTGTTTGCAATCTGTTTTTAAATCAAACATATAAAAATCTGGAAGTTACTCTGATAAATGATAAAAACTCCAGATAATTCTGTGCAGATTGCAGAAGAATTTATCAAAAACACAGTCTTCAAAATTGGAAAATATATCATTTGGAAGAGAATTCAGGGCTTTCCGTTGTGCGGAATAAAGGGATAGACACCGCACAGGGAAAGTATATTTTTCTTGGATAGTGATGATACTATTACGCCGGATTGTATCACGAAGATGGTGGCTCTAGCTGAAGAAAGCAATGTACAAATGGTTGTGGGGAAACAGAAGCTGTGAAACTTCCCTAGTGGAGAAAGGTACTTATATTTCCTGTTATTGAAAAAGCGAGATGTAATAAAGAATAATAATTTTTGAGATATTTAAAAAGTTTCATTGCTGGGAACTTTCCAGAATCAAGCTGGAATAAACTCATTCGGTTAGATTTTTTAAAAGAGAATAAACTTTATTTTACAAAGGGGCTGTATGCACAGGATTCTCTACATAGCTTCAAATGGCTTTGAAACTTGAAAGTATAGCTTTTTAAGAGAAAAACATATGACTATTATCTCCACGAAAAAAATCGGTAATCCATAACCGAGGGCAAAAGGCATTTTGATAATTGGTTTACGATTGCACAACACGTTGACAAAGAATATAAAAAGCCAAACAAATCCAGAAATTAAGCAATTGATATTGAAACATCTTATTACCTTTAAAGATATGACACTCCAAATGAACTGGAAAGCCCAGCAAAATGAACAATTATGGAAAGAGAGTTATGCTAATTATAAGGCTTTGAGTTCATTAAGCGTTTTAAATTATTTTCATCTAAATTCTCCAAAGAAATAAAGAAAAAGATTTCTATACAAGTTTGCCTACATGTTTTGGGATTTAGGCTATTTAAATGGAGGTATTACAGATAATTAAACTTCCTGATAATTCCACCATTCTTTTAAATCAGGGTAGAATTTTTCTATTAGTTCATTATAGTTTCCCGGAATCTAGAATTTCGCCTTTTTCTAATAGATAGACTTTATCTACATTTTTGATAGTGGAGAGCCTGTGGGCAATGATTACAATGGTGAATTTACCATGCAGCAAATCAATATTATCCTTAATGTATTTTTCGGTTTCAGAGTCAAGAGCAGAAGTTGCTTCGTCCATTATAAGAAGGTCTATATCTTTGTAAAGTTCTCTGGCAAATGGATATTCTCTGTTTCTGTCCTCCAGAAATCAAAACCCCGTTGTTTCCTAATGGAGTATCTTCCTGTCGGTCTAAATTTTTCCTACAAAGATTTCATGGAAACCATGTTCATTGCATTGTGGAATTTCTCCAAATTTTCGGGTGTTTTTCTGCCCAGAAAGTAACATTGTTGAAAAATAGTATCATCAAATATCACTGGCTCTTGTGTAATGTGCCCGACTTTACTTCTGAAAGAATCTAAATTTGAATTATAAACCGATTGGTTGTTGGTTACTACTTCCCCTTTGTTGGGAGGAAGAAGTCCGCAGATAAGATTGGCGAGAGTTGTTTTCCCTGCACCGCTTTCACCAACCAAAGCAATAGATGTTTTTGTTAGGAATTGTTAGGTTGATGTTTTTAAGGGCAGTTTTACCATCAAAGAAATTACCTCTGCATCTTTTTACCAAAAATATTGTTAATGGATTTAATCTCATCAGTATATGAAACTTCCTCATATTTTTAAACTCAGAAAGTAAAGCTTTCCACTGATTCTAAACTTACAGAGGTTTCCATAAAGCGAATCCATGAGTTTTGCATATTTACTAAATGAGCTAAAGCTCTGTAAAAGAGCAGTAAACTTACAAGGATAGTCCCAAAATTTCCTCCCATTACATTTACCTGAATTAAGATAACAAGTGCAATTACGATGATAATCATGGGTTCCCGCAGACTTTCTGCCATGGCGCTTATTTTGCCAATTTTATAGTTGATTCGCTCGGTTTCATGTATGTTTTGGTTGAGTTTAGTTTCGTAATTTTTCATAATTAGTGGCTTTTTAGATATTTGAAATTATTGATGGATTGAGTAAGGTTTCCACTAAAAATCATGACCGATAAGATTTTTTTATTTCTTGCATAGTTTTTCACGATTTTATTGATATATCTATATAATATATTCGTGATGCAGCCTCTATTCCTACCATAATGAACTGCCAGTTTGATGAGAATGCAAGGAATACATAAGTAATCAGCATTACAATGTGCTGTATGGAGCTAAAATAGAAAGTCATGAGACATGATGAGTTTTGCCGTTTCCCCAATCATGTTATTTTGAATTTTTCCAGCATCCATAGTTGTAAAGCCTTTGTAGGAAAGGTTTTTAAGGCCGGAAACCAAAATCTAACTTTATTTTTCAAAAGCCCCATGATACGAGATTTTGTTGAAATAAATAATTCTTAAATAAAAGAAAGAAATTTTTCAGCGCAAATAATCCTACCATCAGGAGAAAGAGCGTTTTTGTAGGTTTAGTTCTATTCTAAGGTATGAATAAAGTCTATCAAAAATTCTAAATGCCCAAAGATTCATTCCCTGTGTTAGAGCCTGTTGCAATGGCGAGCAAAAGGAACAAACATAGCCAAGCCTAATCCATCTAGTAATCCCACCAAAAAATTGAGAACCAGATAGGCATAGATATGCCATCCAATGATATTTTTAAAGTAGTTAAAAATCCTAATCAGAGATATGTTTCTTATTTCCCATTTGTTAAATAGAATTTATTTCAATCTAAATTTTATATAAGTAATTGTTTTTCCTTTCATGGAGAAAAGGCTTTCATAATAAGTTTTATTTCTCTGCAGCAGGGGTGTTTCAGGGTCATATTCAGGGCACCATAGATGTCATGGTGCGCAGGAAATAATCTCATGTCCCAGCCCTTGCAGAAGCCCCAGTGTATAGCCGTGCAGAAATTCAGAGTCTGTTTTGTAGGTGAATAACAGCATCTTTTTAGAATTTTTGTAAAGATTAAGAAATTCTGGGTTGGTCAGCCTGTGTTTTGTTCTGCGGTATTTTATCTGTGGATCAGGGAAAGTTATCACATATTTCACTGATTTCATCTTTGTCAAAGTAGTCAATATAAGCTCTATCTGCGTTCTGAGAAAAGCCACATTGTCCATTTTAGATGATACAGCCTGCCCGGAACCAAAAATCCTCGCCCCTTTGATGTCTATCCCAATGAAATTCTTTATCAGGAAAGGCTTTTGCCATATTTACCGTATATTCTCCTTTGCCACAGCTAATTCTAAAACAATAGGATTGTTATTTTTAAAAATATTCAGACTGCCATCTGCCCTTTGGTTTAAATCCTCCAAAGCCTCTGCTCTGGTAGGCTGAATTACATTGGGCAGGGTTTTATTTTCTGCAAAACGAGCTAATTTATTTTTTTCCCACAGTTTTATTAAATAAGTTGCAAAAATTAAGAAATAATTTATCATTCATTCCTTGTTAAAGCTAAAATAATACTTTTGTTCTTTTATTAACCCGAGTTGTTTTTATAAGAAAATGCTCAATTTTTCGTTTAATCCAGAGAATAGAATGGTTTTTACACTTTTTATCTTTGTTTTGGTATTTTAATAGTTTATGGAGCAGACAAGTAGTATTTCTCTGTGGGAATTTTTGTTCAGCGGAGGTTTTCTTACAGATTTTTATAGTCATTCTTTTTGGTTTTGGGAGTGAGAGCCTTGTATTTGTTTTTCTAAATATTTTTATTTGAAAGAAATCGGCAGCAAAGAGGAAGATTTTTGGATAATGTGCCGACTGCACTCTACGACCACAGAATAGAAGCAGCGATGGACTGGTGCAAGAGGTTGTTTCGCCGGAGTCAGAATGATTAAAAAGGACTTGAAAATGTAGAAAAATCCTCATTTGAATTATTTTTATCCGTTCAAAAATCAAAGAGAAGCAGAGATTACCGAAATAAGAAGAGATATTTTTAAGTTTGAATTATTGGCAAAGATTATTCTGCTTTTTAGGCTTTTTGGGGAGCGGGAATGTCTTTTACTGCTTTCTTTTTAGCGGAAAAATAGATTTCGGTTCGGAGTTTTTTATGCATCATTCCTGCCTTTTTGTTGTTGCGGTTTTTCATAGGAATGGTGGTTTATAGGGCTGGACATGATTTTGGTTTCCTTGGTTTATCAAAATAGAAACGGAACTCAAATTAAAAGGCAATAAATTTTTGAAATCGTTGCTGAAATTAAATAAAAGAAAATGAGCAGGATAAAAAGTATAGGATTTTACGGCGCTGGTGTCAGGTGTGTGTGGAATATTATATTTCATTCCGATAGAGAAAAGGGAAAACGCAAATATAGACCAAGATAAAAAGAAATTTTGGCTGATGAAGAGATTTTGGATAGAGATACTCTTCAGTCCAGAATAGAGGAGCTGAAGAAATCCCAGTTTCTGTTCCGCAAGTTGTAGAACCTATTAAAAATGAGCAGGTTGCAATTCAAGAAGAACAGCCGAAAAAAGAAGAAGTAAAAAGAAACTAAAGAAACGCAAGCCGTTGAAAACAAAGCGGTTCCTGTAGAAGCCAAACCTCAGAAAAAGCAAGAAATAGCAAAGAAAAACAGAAATTCCAGAAGAAAAAGACAGAAACTTACAAAAACAGCTCCCTAAAAAGAGAGTAAAATAGGAGTAGATAGAAAGCTCATTGCCGGCATACCAGGCACTATGAACTATAAAGGGAAAACTCCCAACTAATAATGTAAAGGGAAAAAGGCACAATAAGATTGCTTACACGGTGGATAAGAATGGTAATGTGATTTCTGCCATGAGGGTAGGGGGCTTAGAAGCAGAAACACCATAAATAACGCTGTAACTTTGGTGAAAAATATGTGAAAGCAGAAAAAGCACAAACCAACTCTACCGGAGTTTATACCATTAATTTTAAATAAAGCCGAAGAGCCATAAATACCACACTTTTTAACTAGAAAAGATAAAAATAAAATTGCAATATTCATTTTTATTATATAACTTTGCACACAGAGAAAGTGTTTTTACTTTTGAGTGAATATTTAAAATAATTAAAATTTAAACAATTAAATGCTATGATTTTTACTTAGCAATTGCACTTTTAGGTTTTTCTGTAGCCTAAATGACAAACGGCCAAAAAGGGGTTGGGATAAAGACAGATACTCCACAGACTACATTGGATGTAAGAGCTGAAGCTACTGATACATCTATGCCGGATGGGGTTTTTAGTTCCAAGACTGACAGTTACAGAGCTTAATGCTAAATCTGCTGTTTATGGAGCAGACCAAAATGGAGCTTTGGTATTTGTTACTTCTAACACACAGGGAGGTGCAGGTACAAAAGTAGAGAAAGTAAAAAGACCCAGGTTTCTACTACTATGACCATGCTACAAGCAAATGGAAAGGTGTAGGCGGTGGTGATGCAGGACAGATTAGTGGTGCTGTCCATACGACTATTGGAGGAATGTTGAGTACTATCTACTCCATTATTATCAACTACATGGCAATCAACAGACTTTGGTATAATAATACTTCCTGGAACTACTTCAATTAATCTTCCAGATGCGACAGCAAATAGCGGTAGAATATTGTTTGTATCTAATCAGGCTATAAATTTAGCCTGGGCAGGAACAGACCCTAGATATAAAACCTACAAACGCGAGTACCCTCACAAAAAGGAAGAGGGGCGTATGTTATAAGTGATGGTAATACATGGTATATGATAGGAGGGTAATTAATTTATTTAAATATAGAAAAGATATGAAAAGAAATATAATATTAACAATTGTATCAGCTTTTTCTTTTATCTAATGCAGATAAAACATCTGCTGATGTTGATAATGTAAATGGTGGGGAGAATGCTTTTTGGATGCTTCTTCATATGCTCCAACAGCAATTACAGGTTGGACAGAGTCTGAATCAAAAGGTCTTGTTTTTCCACAGGTAGACTTAACTCAGTTCCGTTTTTAAAACTAATTTTATTAGTGATAACCTTTTCCCAACGGCATTTGATGGTATGATAGTTTATAATGTTGGATCAGGAAATACAGCAGACCCAGCATTATCTACACAATCGAAGTAGAACCAGGGTTCTATTACTTCCACAATCCAAATGGTAAGACTTTAGTTGCTGGTGGTACAACAGGAGATGCTACAGTGGCACAAGGTAAGGGTTCACGCTAGGTTCAGGAGGTTCTGCAACTATAAAAACTACAGAAACTCGTTTAGGTAAAGTAGGTACAGACCAGTTGTATGGTATTAAAAGGATCTTTACAGTAAACGCTACTGATGGGGCAAAAGTTGTTATTAATTTCCTTCAGGACTATCAAGTATTTACTCTATTAAGATATGATAATGCTACTAAAAATTAGTTGCATCAAATGCATCATCTTATGATGTTGCTAATAATAAAGCAGTTACAGGTATAGAATATGTCTATTCCATTACCAGTTGCTACTTACGACTATGTTTTTAGAGTACTTTAAATAGTAATCAAATTGTTTAAGACAATATTTAAATTAAAAAGACTGCCATAAAAATGGCAGTCTTTTTAATTCTCTTTATTACATCGCATCTATTTTAAAAGTAAAGGATTCCAGCACTTTTAGGATAGCTTCTACAGTATCCATAGAGGTAAGGCACGGGACTCCGTTTTCTACCGACATACGGCGGATTTGGAAGCCGTCCCGCTCGAGACTGTTTCCCTTTGGTAGTCGTATTTACCACATACTGCACTTTTCCTTTGTGGATGAGGTCTATCAGGTTTACATCTTCTTCGCCCTATTTTGTAGCCTATTTTTGGTTTTTACGCCATGTTGTTCAAAGAATTTCGCTGTTCCTTCCGTAGCCCATATTCTGCAAGCCTATATCACTAAATCTTTCGCAAGTCCCACGGCTTCGGCTTTGTCTTTATCAGAAACCGTGAAGAGAATCGCTCCATGGGTAGGGACTTTTCTTCCTGCGCCGATAAGTCCTTTTGTATAGAGCTTTTTCTAGGGTTTGGTCTTTACCATCACTTCTCCTGTGGATTTCATTTCAGGGCCGAGGGAAATATCCACTTTGGACAATTTACTAAAACTAAAAACAGGAACTTTCACATAGACGCCCTCTTTATTAGGAATAAGTCCATTTTGATAGCCCAAATCTTTTCAATTTCGCTCTGAGAATGGCTTTCGTGGCTAATTTTGCCATCGGAACGCCAGTGATTTTGGACAAAAACGGAACGGTTCTAGATGAACGAGGATTGACCTCTATGACAAACACCTCTCCATCAGAGATTACATATTGAATGTTCATTAAGCCAATGATATTCAGTCCTTTGGCAAGTCTCTGTGTGTAGTCAGAGCGTGTCCATCTGCTTTTGTGTCAGATTTTGAGGAGGATACACCGCGATGGAATCTCCCGAATGCACACCCGCCCGCTCGATATGTTCCATAATTCCAGGGATTATGGTGGTTTCGCCATCAGAAATAGCATCTACCTCCACTTCTTTCCCTGTCAAATATCGGTCAATCAGCACAGGATGTTCAGGGCTTGCTTCACTGCATTTTCCATGTAATGAGTGAGTTCTTCCTCTGTATAAACGATTTCCATCGCCCTTCCTCCCAAAAACATAGCTTGGGCGGACAAGCACAGGATAACCGATTTCATTGGCACTTTTATGGCCTCTTCTTTTCGAAGTGGAAGTTTTTTTCCTTTGGCTGAGGAATGCCCAAATCTTGCAGTGCTTTCTCGAATTTGTCTCGGTTTTTCGGCTCTGTCCAGATCTTCTAACGAAGTTCCTAAAATCCTTACTCCGTGGGAAGCCAGCTTGTCAGCCAAATTGATAGCGGTCTGTCCACCGAACTGCACCACCACGCCTTTTTGGTTTTTCAGGTCGATGATGTTCATCACATCTTCCTCGGTCAGCGGCTCGAAATATAATTTATCCGAAATGGAGAAATCCGTAGAAACGGTTTTCAGGATTATTATTGATGATAATTGCCTCACAGCCCATTTCCCTTAATCGCCCATACAGAATGCACCGTTGCGTAGTCAAACTCCACGCCCCTGCCCGATACGGATAGGGTCCTGAACCCAGCACGATGATTTTTCCTTGTCGCTGGCGATGGATTCGTTTTTCTTCCTCGTAAGTTCCGTAGAAATAAGGCGTTTCGACTCGAAACTCGGCTGCGCAGGTATCCACCATTTTATAAACTGGCATGATGCCGTTTTTCTTTTCTAAAATTAAAAATTTCCCTCTGTGTGCAGTTCAAAGATGAGCCAGATTAAGGTCAGAAAAACCTAATTTTTGGCCTTGATTAAAATATCTTTGTTAAATGGATTGCTATTTCAGCCTCAAAATCAATGAGTTTCTTTGATTTTTCCAAATGAAGAATTTATCTATTTTGCTCCAATCCACTATTTTTCTCCCAGTCATAGCCTCTGCTGCAGCGCTTTCTCCAATGATGAAAAGCCTCTCGTCATCGCAGATTTTTATTCTTCTTTCTATTTCTTCATCGGTTAGGGCAAGGGCTTGTTTTTCCTTTAATCCCAAATGCTGAATGCCTGTTTCCAGTGAGCGGATGGCTTTTTGGAGAGATTCTTCAAAATTTCTTCCGATAGCCATGATTTCGCCTGTTGCTTTCATCTGTGTGGATAATCTTCTGTCCGCTGTTCTCGAATTTATCAAACGGAAAAACGAGGAAATTTGGTAACTACATAATCCAAAAGCAGGTTCGAAACAAGCATAAGTTTTGCCCGTTACAGGATTTATGATTTCATCCAAAGTCAATCCCACAGCGATTTTAGCCGCGATTTTTGCGATTGGGTAGCCTGTAGCTTTACTCGCCAAAGCCGATGAACGGGACACTCTCGGATTAACCTCGATTACATAATAATTAAACGAATGTGGGTCTAGAGCCAGCTGTACATTACATCCACCTTCAATTCCTAATGCACGGATGATTTTCAGTGAAGTATTTCGTAGCATCTGATATTCCCTGTCAGAGAGGGTCTGCGAGGGAGCAACCACTATAGAATCGCCAGTGTGTACGCCCACAGGGTCTATGTTTTCCATGTTGCAGACGACTATGGCATTGTCGTTAGAATCTCGCATTACTTCGTATTCTATCTCTTTGAATCCTGCGATGGATTTTTCTATAAGGCACTGATTTACAGGGCTGTGTTTTAGCCCGTTCTACGATTTCGGTGAGTTCCTGCTCATTAGAAGCGATACCGCCGCCTGTTCCTCCAAGGGTGAAGGCAGGACGCACAATCACAGGATAACCGATTCTGTCAGCGAAATTCAGAGCGCTTTCTAATGTATTCACAATGTCCGATTCTGGGACAGGGTTCGCCCAGTTCGTTCATCAATTCTCGGAATAAATCTCGGTCTTCAGCGCGATTGATAGCAGAAAGTTTAGTTCCCAAAACTTCTACTTTACATTCATCTAAAATTCCCTGATTTCTTTAGTTCTATCGCCATATTCAGCCCTGTCTGTCCTCCCAATGTGGGCAAAAAGAGCATCTGGGCGTTCTTTCGGATAATCTGGCTCACGAATTCCAAGGAAATCGGTTCTATATAGACCTTGTCGGCGATTTCTGCATCGGTCATGATGGTGTAGGATTTGAGTTAATGAGAATGACTCTGTATCCTTCTCTCTTTTAGGGATAGACAGGCCTGTGTCCCTGCGTAGATCAATCTCTCGCTGCCTCGCCCTATGATGATAGGGCCAGAGCCTATGACGAGAATAGTTTTTATATCTGTGCGCTTCATGTTTATTTAGATTTTAGAATTAAAAGTTTTTATTTAACAGCATTTTCTCTCATCAGATTGATAAATTCATCAAAAGATAATTGGCATCTTCTGGGCCTGGGCTTGCCTCTGGGTGGTATTGGACAGAGAAACAAGGGTATTTCTTGTGGCGGACTCCTTCATTCGTGCGGTCATTCAGTGCGATGTGGGTTTCCTCTAAATCTGTGTCTTTCAGACTGTTTTGGTCAATAGCGTAACCGTGGTTTTTGGGAAGTGATAGAAACTTTATTTGTCCTTAAATCCAAAAACAGGATGATTGCCTCCTCTGTGCCCCGAATTTTTAGTTTAAAAGTCTTCGCGCGCGCACGCCAGCCCTATTACCTGATGTCCCTACAAATCCCAAAAATAGGGACTTTACCAAGGAGTTTTCTCACAGTTTCGTGTGCGTGAGGGATATCCTGTGGGTCGCCAGGGCCGTTGGAGAGCATTACGCCGTCAGGAGCCATTAGCAGGATTTCTTCGGCTGAGGTATCGTGAGAAACCACCGTGATATCGCAGTTTGCTTTGGGATAATTCACGGATGATGCCGAGTTTTGCTCCCGAAATCCATCAGCACCACTTTAAAGCCCTCTGCCAGGGTTGGCGTAGGGAGTTTTTGGTAGAAACCTGCTATTTGATTATTAGGTAAAATGTTGGCTTTCAGTTCGTTGATGATGCTTTTGTTCATCCGCATCAGCATTGACGATTTTACCTTTCGTTACGCCTTTGTTTCGGAGAATTCGGGTTAGTTTTCGGGTATCAATTCCTGAAAATTCCTGAAAGATTTTTCTTTTTAAAGAGTTCATCCAGAGTGAGCTGGGAACGGAAAGTTGGAAGGCATGTCGCAGAGTTCTTTGATAATCAGCCCTTTGATGGCTGGTTCGATGCTTTCGCAATCATCACGATTGATTCCATAATTCCCGATGAGCGGGTAGGTCATACAGACGATTTGCCCACAAAAGGAAGGGGTCAGAGATAAGTTCTTGATAGCCAGTCATTCCTGTGCTGAAAACCACCTCGCCGCTGGTCTCTGTATCTGCTCCAAAGCCTTCTCCGTAGAAACTTCTCCTGATTCTAATATGAGTTTTTGTTCATTTTTATTAGTTGAATAAGTTTTATTGTAAATATCTTTTAGCACTTTCTACAAAAATATTGTTCTACAATTTGGGCATATGAAAATATATTCATAGTAGTAAATTTGATTTTCCTTTATTTTCTTTTGTGTGGGTGTACCACAGTGTGCTACATTTTTCTACACAAATCTCCTTCTTTATCAATTTTTATTTTTCTATCTTCTCTTATTTTCTGACTACATTCTTCTTCAAAAACTTCATCTATTTTTGAACTCTATATGTGTTTCTAACTGAGATAAAAGTGTAGCATTTTTATATATTCATTATTACAATATTCGAATTTAACAATATGATCCTTTGTAAGATTCTAATAATTGTTTCCATAAATCTTGATTAGCAATTCTTCTTTTATTTGATATCCAGTTATTTTTAACCCAGTTACTAATCCAGTCTTTTTTTCAAAAGGATCAATAATATAATGATAAGATATATAAACAGTTATGTCTGCTGTAATTTTTGGAATCCAGAGATAATCCCCATTAGTTCTAAACGATTGTTTGTGCTTTTTCTGAAACTTTCAGAAAAGGATTTTTTCTATATCATTATATTTCATAATTATAGTGTAGGCAGCTTTTTGCAGTGACTTTGTCAATAAAAAGCTTCTACAATATAGACTTACTTTTGAGTAATTATTTTTAAGTTGTTCCATGATATAAGCTGTTAAATTTCTTTTATGATTTGGTTAAAAATTAGTTTATTATAAAGTTTCTGATAAAAATCAAAACTATTTATTGTTAAAGCAATTGGTATTTGATAGCAATTTCCTGTATTGTCTTTTTCTTCATGATGGACATTAAAAAACTTTCTTTATGTTCATTGATTGTATTTATTGATATAAAAATAAGGCGCATCTCCTATGACATTACTTCCTTTTCTTCTGTAAATAGCTAGTATAACATGGCGTGTTTGTGAGTTTTTGCATATTCAGATGTTTTTCTACATCCTCACATCTGAAATTGAAAAGTTTCTTTTCCTTTTTCCATAAAAACTTCTACACTTTACATCGATTTCGATATTTCCAAAGTTTCTTATCAGAAAAATCACCCTCTTTTATATTTATAAACTCTTGCTGTAACTAAATATTGCTGAAAACTTTCTTTGTCCTGATAAAGTTCTTCCAACATGAAGCTGTTAGCTTTAGCTTGAGTTTTAAATAATTCTTGAGCCTTTAGTCCTGCTCTAAAATAATCTTTGCAATAGTTCTTATATATTTCTGAATCTCCAACTCGAATAGGAGTCCAATGTTCCTCTCTTGGTATATAATAGTATCACTTTTTGATATCTTCTCTATACATTAATTCATTTTTGATTTTCAATGAATTGATGCTCTATTTTCTCCTTTTATGTTAATTATATGAAATCATATTTTTAATAAACTTTTTCTCCGTTTACAAAAGTCGCTACTGGCCAGCCTGTGCATTCCCAGCCGTCAAAAGGCGTGTTTCTTCCTTTGGAAACGAAGGTGTTTTTGTCTACTTTCTGAGTTTTTCAAGGTCAATGAAAGTCAGGTCGGCATGGTATCCCACTTCTATTTTTTCCGACTTTATCAAGGTTAAAAACCTCAGCTGGTTTTATGGTCATCCAGTCGATGAGCTGTTTCCAGAGACCATTTTTCCAGCTTTTTACAAATCTGGTGTGCAGGACAGGGAAAGCGGTCTCAAATCCCACAATTCAAAAGGCGAATCATACATTCCTCGACTTTTCATCTTCGGTGTGTGGAGCGTGGTCGGTCGCGATGCAGTCGATGATGCCTTCTTCCAGCCCCTTTGATTAGAGCCAATTGGTCTTCTTTGGCGCGAGTGGCGGATTCATTTTTATAATTGGTATCTGCATTAGGAATATCATCTTCAGTTAAAACCAAAATGATGTGGCGAAACTTCGGCAGTTACGCGGGATTCAGCTTTTTCCCATCAGCGATGACTCTCACAGATTCTTTTGTGGAAACATGGCAGACATGATAATGCGCACCAGCAGCTTCTGGCTAATAAAATATCACGAGCGATATGCACTGATTCACAGACACTTGGGATGTCCCTTTAATCCTAATTCTTTGGCTCCATCATGAATACAGCCTCCTAAAATAAGCGAATTGTCTTCGCAGTGGGCTACGATGGGCAGGTTTACTTTGGTGGATTCCTGCATGGCTTCATACATTACGCCAGCTTCCTGAATTCCTACGCCGTCATCAGTAAATCCTACGGCTCCTTTTTCTTTTAAAACCTGAAAATCAGTTAGTTTTGCACCTTTGGAGTCTTCTGTAATAGCTCCATAAGGTCTTATTTTTATGACAGCGGATTTTTGGATTCTTTTTAATAAATCATCGAAACGCTCGGCTCTGTCAGGAACAGGATTGGTGTTTGGCATCAGGGCAGATAGTGGTATATCCGCCTTTTGCAGCTGCCATGGAGCCTGTAGCGATGGTCTCTTTGTGCTCGCCGCCAGGTTCACGGAGATGGACATGCACATCGATAAACCCAGGGCTGATGAATTTCCTTCGGCATCTCATGATTTCGGCGTTTTGGATTCTCTATGTTTTCAGAAATTTTGATGATAAGACCATTTTCTATCTGAATGTCTTTTTGGACTAAATTCCCTTGTTGGTCAAGGATTTTTTTCCGTTTTTAATGATTTTTCATATTATTTATTTTTATTTCTTTGAATGTAAAAGTCTTTTTGTTCCAAGATATTTTTAAAATAGCCATTCGCGCAAAAACTCCGTTTTCCATTTGTTTGAAAATTCGGGAGCGGGAGCATTCCACCAAGTCGGAGTCTATTTCCACATTTCTGTTTACTGGTGCGGGATGCATGATGATGGCGCTGGGCTTCATTTTTCTTTTTCTCGCTCTTTGGTAAGCCCATATTTTCTGAGGTATTCTTCTGGAGAATATTTTATTTTTGGTGATGTCTTTCGTGCTGTATTCTTAGGAGCATGAGGACATCGATTTCTGGAATTAGCCCATCGATTTCTCGGTAAGTTCCGTTCATCAGACTGCCTTCGTCAAACCATTCTCTAGGGCCGGAGAAATAGACTTTTTGCGCCTAATTTTCTCAAAATATCACAAGCAGAATTGGCAACGCGGCTGTGTTTCATCTCCTGCAATGGCGATTTTTAGGTCTTTGAAAGAACCAAACTCTTGTTTTATGGTCATCAGATCCAGCATGGTCTGGCTCGGGTGGTTTCCTGTGCCGTCTCCAGCGTTGATAATAGGAATTTTGATGTTTTTTAGTTCATCATAATATTGGTTTTTGTCCGTGGCGAATTACCAAGAGATTTAGCCCGATGCTTTCTAATGTTTTCGCGGTGTCGTAGAGGCTTTTCGCCTTTATTTACGGAGCTCTGCAGTGTCAAAAGGAATGACTGAAAGTCCAAGTTTTTCTTTCCGCCATTTCGAAGCTTATTTTGGTACGGGTGCTGTCTTCGAAGAAAAGATTAGAAACGAAAATTTCATCCTGAGCCGTGTATTTTTTTACCATTTGCCATTTCCAAAGCTTGGTCTAAAATCTGCTCGATTTTCTTTGGGCTAAAATGAGATATTGCCAGCATAGTTAATTGAGTTTTAGTTTTAAACATACGAAGCCAACTCGAGCCTCGTTTTAATAAATAAAATATCTTTTTGAGCAGAAATCTGCTCTCAATAAACCTTCTAAAAATTCTTGCTTTTTCATTCTTACAAAGGTAAGATAGAACCAAAAAGCGAAATAAAAATATATTTTGCTTTTTGGAAAATAATATCTTTAAAATCAAAAATAGAGATGAAAAGGCTGGTGTTTATTATTTTTATTTCAATAAACCTATTTTGCTCAAGATAAAAAGGCGTATTTAAAAGGAAAATAGGTTTGATATGCTGGCTTCAGACTTTTCGTTTTCCTAAGACGGATTTTTGATGTTATAGGATTTGGTGCATATCACGGAAGTGCAAAACATATGAAGTTGAAAAAAATTGATTATCAATGATTTAAAGCGACAAGGTGTTTTTGGATTATTATTTTTCCAGAAACAAATTTTTAGCCAAGCTTTTTATTTTTCAAAAATATTTAGAAAATGGCGATGAAAAGTTGTTAAAAGATTTAGTTTTAGTTTTTCCAAAGTATTGTAAATCAGGAAGGAACCATAGAAACCTTTAATCATTGGAAAAATTTACGAGAAATAAATAAAAATATCCACAAAAATCCAATTCAAATTCTTGGTTGTGATGTGATAAATGAATATAAATTCCCAATAAAACATATTTTATACCTTACAGAAAAATATCCAAAATTGGGAAAGAAAAGAAGATATTTAGAAAAAAATTTTTTTCTTGATGAAAAATACTGATTTTGGTATTGATAACGAGAGTTTGGAAAAAACAATTAAAAATCGTTTATTGAAAAGTTATTGGAGAAATAAAAAACTTTTTGAAGGTGAAATTAAAAATATAGATGACTTTTCATTTTATTCTCAAAAATATTGAGTATAATTTTAATGATAAAAGAGATAGAGAGCAGATAATTTTTGATAATTATATTTATTTGAAAAGAAAAATATCAGTTAGGGAGCAAAAACAGTTTTTAAATATGGATTTTTTTCATATTCAAAAAGGCAAGGGAAGGAGATTACCCATCTTTTTACAAGATTGACAGAACAGAATATTTATGAAAGAAATAAAAGGTGGTCAGTGTAATGGGATATCTCACAAGAAGTAAAGTTCTTTGGAATAAAATTTATGAGTAAACAGGGTAGTTATAAGACTTATACAATAGAAAAGGGATATGGAATTGGTGATTATTGGAAAGAGTATTTTTAAAGGAATTTGGAAAACTAAAGAAAAATGAAACTTTCTGATATTACGCTTTTTAGACTTAGTGCTGAAAATTCGCCATATCACAAAGGTGTAGATTTGATGGAAGTTAAACAACTTTTTAAAAAGAGTAATAAAACTGAACTTAAAGGAAAAATACAACGGATTTTATTGACTTTGCTGTTTTAATCAGCCGTTCAGAAAATCAAATTCCGATAGAAGAAATAAAAATAATTTTAAAAATATGAAAGTAAAATTTTTAGGACAGAATTGTTTTTAATTAGTTACAAGGGAAAAACTATTTTAACAGACCCTTTTTATAATTATCAAAAAGCGAAATCAGGTTTTAATATTGAAAAACAAAAACATTGATTATGTGTTGATTACACATGCTCGCGGAGACCATACTGCCGATGTAAAAGAAGTCCCGGTTTAACTCCTGAAGCTGTCATCATTGCTCAGCCGGAGGTTTGTGCTTATTTTGGACATTCAAACAATATTGATTTAAATATCGGCGGTTCTACAAACTAGAGGATATGAAAATAACTATGGTTTCTGCGGCGCATACCAGTTCCTTTTCCTGATGGGACTTATGGCGGAACGGCATCAGGATATGTTTTTGGTTTTGAAAACAAAAATCTGATCTTGCGTGGAGATACAGGAGCCATGCAGGATATGGCTCTTTTAAGTTCTATTTTTGGTGAAATAAGCCTGCCATTCTGCCTATTGGCGGACATTATACAATGGATGCTAAGGAGCTCGTTTCACGGCTTCGGAGTTGATAAAAACCAGTTATCGGTTGTCATTTTGATACTTTTCCGCCGATTACAATTAACCACGCTGAAGCAGAGCAGTATTTTAAGGATAAAAATATAGAACTTATTTTACCCAAATTAGGAGAAGAATTTGAATTTTTAAATAAAAATATTATGAATATAGTTGTTAGACTTATAGTAACAGCTTGTGATTGCTTATTTTGCAGCAGGTGCTTGATGGTGTGCATTTTAATAGTTTTGGGACGGCTTTTCTTTTGTCGTAGTGTTGGCACTTCTCAATGTTTTTTATAAAGCCTGTTTTCCAGTTTTCGGGTTAGCGCTCACTATTCTCACATTGGGGCTGTTTTCTTTGGTGATCAATGCTGCTATTATTCTATTGGCAGATTATTTTTGTGGATGGAATGGTGGTAGATGGCTTCTGGTGGGCATTAACATTCAGTGTGTTGATGTCTTTATCACATCAATACTGCTGCCTAGTGATGATTATAAAAAGCTCAGTATTCTGGGCTTTTTATTAATTCAAATAAAATAAAAAGGCATGCTACCTACATCACACCGCCACAACCGATTACCTTTGCTGCGTTCCCACCCTGGAGGATTTTCAGGAGCTGGTTGTGTAGGACTTGCCGGTGCAAAATATAAGGCTTTTTCAAATTTAAAGAAAAATAGTGATTTTATGATTTGTTTTCTTTAATTTTGGGAAAATTTTTCAAATTAAATGTAATGAATCTCTATAGTTATCCCTTTATTGAATGAGGAGAATCCCTGAAAGAGCTTTTTCTAGGATTGATCAAGGTGTGTGTGGAGCACCAGCTGTCAGTGAAATTTGGTTTTGTAGATGATGGTAGTACGGATAAATCTTGGGAAATTATAGAGGGATTTTGCAGAGAAAAATGACCATATCCATGGAATAAAGTTTTTCCAGAAATTATGAAATCACAGGCGCTGCATGCGGCATTTGAGAAAGTATCTGGAGATGTGGTGATTACGATGGATGCTGATTTTACAGACTCAGAGGAAGTCTAGAGCTGTACTGATATGGTAGCCAATGGAGAGTGTGACATCGTGTCTGGCTGGAAAAAGAAAAAGATTTGACAATGTGATGACCAAAAACCTGCCGTCTAAGCTCTTCAATGCAGCAGCGAAAGGTTTCTGGAGTGTATCTACCACGATTTCAACTGCGGTCTGAAAGCCTATAAAAACAAGTTGTAAAATCCATAGATGTCTATGGCGATATACTCGATATATTCCTGTTTTGGCGGCGAATGCTGGTTTTAAGCGTATTACAGAGAAAGAAGTGAAGCATCAGGCGAGACCTTATGGAAGCTCCAAATTTGGGACAGAAACGCTTTATCCGTGGCTTTTTGGATTTGGTTACACTTTGGTTTATCAGCCGTTTTGGTGGGCGTCCGATGCATTTTTCGGTGCGGTCGGTACTTTGATGTCTATCATCGGTTTCCTCTCGGCATTTTTGGCTTGGAGTTTCCAAACTGATAGCAGTCCATGTTCACAAACAATATGGACACCTAATCGCTGATAATCCGTGGTTTTTCATCTCACTGACGATGATGATTTTGGGAACTTTGCTTTTTATAGGAGGATTTCTCGGAGAGATGATTATCAGAACCAATAGAGAACACAAAAATTATAATATAGAAGAACAAATTTAAGATGAACAGCATATCATTTGGGAAAAACCACTATAACGAGTTATCCAGAATATTTCGAGATTGCAGATAACAAGAAAACGAGTAAAACTGCTTTACCTATCGGCATCTTTGGTATTTATTGCGATTCTATTTGTTTGACTTGTATCAGAATGAGTTTTTGACTTTTCAAGGTTTTCTCATTTTAAGACCATTTCGGCGGTGCTCTGGGTGATTTTTGCGCTTCAGTTTTGGTTAAATACCGACAGTAAGATTGAAAAATCTAAAAATCAAGGAAGTAGTGGTGCAGAAAAACCGATGGGCTTCGATAGTGATTCATTATGGAGGCAAAAAGCGTAAAATAGATGGTTTCAGCCAAGATGAAGGAGCAGATTATAAAATTTTTGATGAATAATAGATGAAAAACCTCCTCTACATAGTAGTATGTTTTGGTACTGGTTTCTTGTGGAAAATTCAGCCTGAAGGCAATGAAACAAAGACGCAAGAGGTGAAGATAGAGGAATTTAGCGCTTTGCATTTGGAGGAATTTCAAAGTGTCCTATATACAAAGCACTGAAAATAAACTGACAGTGGAGACTTATCCTAATATTTTTGAAAAATTTTAAAATCAAAGTTAAGGATAAAAGAATTGACTATCAGTGAGAAAAAGGAAAACCGAAGGAGTGGAAGTGCATAACATCATTTTTGTATTCTTCTGGGAAAAATTTCTAAAAATGAAAATGCAGAATTCAGCAGAATTTAGTATTTCCAACCAAATGATGATGGATGATTTTAGCCTGAAAATGGAAGATAAAACGAAATTAGCAGGAGCGATTTTATCTAATAAAGCTGAGATAAATCTATATGATAATGCTCGGCTGGAGATGTTTAGGGAAAACGCTGAAAGCAGAAGTGGTGATGAGGATTCTGCTGTGATGGTGTCGCCGTATTGGTTTGTAAATAACTTGAAAATCAAGGCTGAAGATGATGCATTGGCGGAAATTTCAGTTGAAGAAAAATTAGAAGGAAAACTAAAAAATAACGCAAAACTAGTTTACTACGGGCAATCCGTAAAAGAAAGTTTTGGAGCAAGATAAGAGCATTATAATAATATAAACTATAAAAAGTTAAAAGTATGACAACAATAGAAAAGCAAGGCTTTTGGGCTATCAGAGTCTTTTTGATGAAGAAACAAGAAATCTAAAAGTTCAGCAGTTGATAGATGAAAATGGAGCAGAACTCGGAAGATTCTTTTTATAAAGGGGTTAGGGATTTGGGACAGGAGGAATGCACGGAGTGATGGCGTGTGAACCAACAGGCTGAATAAATATACACTTGGGCAGGCTACTCGGGTCTGGCAAACTACCTGCACCAGCAGTTTAAAGGCGAAACCATTAAGGTTGCTATCGCGCCTATGATGCGGGAAATAATTTCCAAAAGAATCGGGGAAAATAAGCAGATGTGCTTACGGGCTAATGGAATCCGTGCTTGCTTTTCAAGGAACATCGCCTACGCCAGAGCTTTCTTTCACGGTGAGAGTAAAATGTAATGCAGGAATAGTACTAGCAGCAGCACACAACCCGCCTGAATACAATGGTTGACGAGGTTTATTGGAATGATGGAGCGCAGATCGTTCCGCTCGATGATGAGGCGATTATCAAGAGGTGTATTCCGTTAAATTTCAGGATATTAAGTTTAATGAAACTGATGATTTGATAGAATGGATAGGCGAGGAGCAGGATGATGTTGATGTCGATGCATGTACTTTGCAAAACTCTCTTTATCAGAATGTTGGGAGAGATAATTTTGAACATTGTTTTTCACTTCTATCCATGGGACTACTTACACTACAATTCCAAAAAGCCCTAAAAGGGCTGGATTTGCAAAGGTGGATTTGGTGAGAGAGCAGATGATTCCAGTGGAAATTTCCCAACTGTGAAAGCCCTAATCCAGAAGAACCAGCGGCTCCCTTACGATGGCGACGGACTTGGCAGAAATCAGCAATGCAGATACTGTCATCGGCCGTGATCCAGATGGAGACAGACTTGGTATCGCGGTGAGAAACCTTGAAGGAAAATCCAGCTGCTTAATGGAAATCAGACCAATACGATTCGACTTATGTTATCCTTGACCAATGGAGCAGGAAAAATCACAGGAAGTAGGTTCATCGGTTCTACTATCGTGACTTCGGATATTTTCTTTGATATTGCTAAAAATACGGAATAGAGTGCAAGCGGGACTTACAGGTTTTAAATGGATTGGTAAAATGATTCGCGAAGCCGAAGGAAAACAAAAATTCGTCTGTGGAGGAGAGGAGGCTTGGCTTTATGACCGGAGATTTCGTGAGAGAGATAAGGATTCATGCGGTTCTATCCTTCTTGCCTGCGAAATAGCAGCATGGTGCAAGGCTCAGGGCAGCAGTCAGTATATGATAGAGATTGTAAGGATTTAGGACTTTATCAAGAGGCACTGGTCAATAGGAGAAAAGGAAGAGAAGGAGCAGAGAAATCATGATGCTCAGACTTCCGTACAATCCAGTGAAAGCATCTAGCAGGGTTCTAAAAGTGCTCTTGTGAAAGATTTTCAGGAGCAGACTGCATGGGATTTAGTGAAAGATGAAAAAGCAGAAATGACTGATATTCCCCAAAGTCTAATGTGCTGATATACTACACGAAGAGTACGAAAGTAGCCATCCGTCCATCAGGAACAGGCCGAAAATTAAGTTCTATTTCTCTGTGAAAAGTAACATTTCATCTGAAAGCGAATACGCTGGTCAGGTGGAAAAATTAAACCATAAAATAGAGCAAATCAAGAAGGATTTGAGTTTTATAATTGCACTCCCTGTCGTGATGTGATGGGGAGTAAAATTTTTGAATAAGGTTTTGTTTTGGTCAGTTTGTAAAGTTTTTACTTTTAACCGCTTAAATTTTTACAATGAAGAAGCTGGGAATTTTATGTTTTTATTTTTGTATCTGGGTATCAGCTCAGAACAATGATGAAAGTCTATTTTGGAAGTATACTTTTGATAAAAAGTAGCCCAAAAAAAGTAATGGTATCAGACAGCAAAAAGTAAGGAACAGCCTAACTATAAATCTAATAAAATAGACATGTCTGGCAGATAGGCGATGCTGTTAATATTACTAACATTACTACTCATATGCATTCTGCAGTGGGCTTCGAGAAGCGCCTTGGTATGAAATCAGCTATAAGAAAAATAACCAGCTGAAAAAGGCTATATCTGGGGTGGAAATCTTGCTTTTGGAACATCAGAAAAAGAATGGCGTAGAGTTTCTTTTGGGGCTGTGGGAACGGTCAGTAGAGATGGAGGCGCTTATAAACAGGTGAAAATGGAGGTTCTGGCACTGGAAAACAATAAAGTAATAGATAAAACACAATTTTCTTGTTGATAATCTGCATTTTACAAGTATGGAGATCCTAAATAACAAGGGATTATTAGGAATAAAATCCGTGATAAAGGTAGAAAACGCGGGCGAGGCGTGTGGAATCCCTACCAGTACGCAGTATCTGCTGTGGAATGGGAAGAATTTTTCCCTTTGGTTGTTGATGAATGTGGGGGATGCAGGTGTTTTTATCATAGTAGGAAGAATATATTTTCCCGGAGTGATAAAGGAGGTGTGAAATCTAAAATCATCATGAAAAATGGAAGAAGCAGAATTGCGATGAAGATGACAATGAAAAAGAAACTCCGATAAATCACAGATGAAAACATTTGTTTGGGATGGAAAAACCTTATCTCAAATATTGAAATTAAAGTAAAAATGATAAAATAATAGCCGTTATCCCTGCAAGCGATACGAGGCGAGCCGTTTCCCAGGGAAGCTTATGCAGCTTTTGGGCGAGAAAACTGTCATTACCACTACTTACCAAAATGTGGTGGAAACAGGCTTGTTTGATGAGGTTTTCGTGCTACGGATTCAGAAAGTATTTCAATGAAATAAAAACGCAGGGGGAAAAGCCCTGATGACTGGTCATTACCTTGGCGGATACCATGAATAACGATACCAACAGTAAGACAGTGGAAAATCAAAGTGTTTAGCTACAACTCTTCAGCCCCCTGTTGAAACAGTCGAGAACGGAGTGTGGAATGGTAGTGATTAATTAAAAAGTCTTTTCATAGCTTCATTTTATTAAATTGTTAATGAGTGGGAGCCCCAGCTCTGCTGGGGGCTTTTTGTTCAGGATTATTGAACAGTGTTATTTGCCTGCTTCGAATAGTGTTATTCGTTCCTATCGAACAGCGTTATTCGGTCACATCGACATGGTACTATTCAGTCACATAGAACAGCATTATTCGGTTGGTCTGTTCGGATTATGGAAGCAGACCATCCTGCTGTTTCTATTGAATGACTTATTGTTTTGTAAAAATAGAACACCCATAGAAAAAGAGCAGAAAGCAGGTAGTGTTATCAGCTTTCCCCTGTGATTTATCACAGGGAAAGTATGGAAAAATAGAATGAAAAATGAAGGGATTTATTTCGTGAACCTTTATCTTTAGCAATGCTTTCAGGTTTGGTTTCTTCCTGCGAAATCAGAATAAGCCTTGTCATAAGGGAGCGTGTTTCCTACGGAAAGGATGTGATTTACGGAAGTGGTCGCCATTGGCTCTGGTCATTCCGCCGTGCTGGGTAATCCAGTCCCAAGCATCAGAAGTCAGCATATCACTCCATGTGTAGGCATAGTAGCCAGAAGCGTAGCCTCCACCCCAGATGTGCACAAAGTAAGGAGAGTGGTATCTCGGTGGCACCTGTGGCAGGTATAGACCATATTTTTTCAGTGCTTCTATTTCGAACTCTGTAGCAGGTTTCAGCTGGTTTCGTTGGTAATGCTGTGCCATGCCATATCCACTGCTGCTGATGCAAGGATTTCTGTAGAAGCAAATCCATTGTTAAAAAGTAGCCGCTTTTTCATCTTTCTACTAGCGCCTGTGGGATAGGTTCTTTCGTTTGGTCAGTGGATAGCATAGTTTTTCAAGATTTCAGGCTCAAGGGCGAAGAACTCATTGATTTGAGAAGGAATTCTACAAAGTCCCTGCTACGCCTCGTTCCCGAAAGGGTAGCGTACTGCTGATTAGCAAAACAATCCGTGCAGGGTATGCCCAAACTCGTGAACATCGTAGAAAACCTCATCAAAGCTGACAAGCGCTGGTTTTTCCATCGGCAGGTTTTTGGGTTGTTCAGCACATTTACGATTACAGGTTTTTGCCCAAATAGTTTAGATTGTTTCACAAAGCTGTTCATCCATGCGCCGCCTCTTTTGCTGTCTCTGGAGAAGAAATCCACATAGTAAAGCGCCATAGATTTGCCATCTTTGTCAAAGATTTCATAAAACCAATACATCTGGGTGATATACAGGCAGGTCGGTTCTTCTTTTTAGCCGTGATTCCGTAGAATTTTTCAGCCGCGAAGAAAATCCTTTTCTAAAACAGTTTTCACCTCAAAATAAGGCTTGATTTCGTTTTCGTCTAGGTCGTATTTTAGCCTTACGCACCTGTCTGCGTAGTATGCCCAGTCCCATGGTTCTAGGGTAAATCCGCCTTTTTGCTCATCGATGAGTTTTTGGATTTCTTTGGCTTCTTCTTTGGCTTTTTCTACTAGCTGGCCTTCCTAAATCAGCAAGGATTTTTCTGAGCTGCTTCAGGTGTTTTTGCCATTTGGTCTTGGAGTTTCCATTCCTGCAAATGATTTTTACCCTAAAAGCTTGAGCTTTTTCAGGTTAGAAAACCGCCATTTTCGATGATGCTTCTCGTGTCAGCAGAGTCATCTGCTCTCGTCCGCGAAGCTTTGAAGAGTTTTTCTCTCGTAGCACGGTTGTGAAGGCTTGGCAGAAGCGGATGCTGTGTAGTGTTATGCAGCACGATGAGGTATTTCCCATCTTTTCCGATGCTTTTGCAGCATCAGCAGCGCTTTTATTTGGTCAGCCTGTCAGCCCATCAGTTCCTTTCTACATTTTCTACAAAGAAGCCCATTGTTTTTCTAGCTTCCAATAGTTTAGAAGAAAACTCTGTGGAAAGTCTTGCCAATTGAGGAATTGATGGACTTTTAGCTCTTCTTTCTTTGCTTTGAAAGATTGGCTCCCAGAAAGCTCAAAAAACTTGTCTGTAATATTCCACCAAACGGCGGCTTTCGCATCTAAATTGGCAACGGGAACTTTTTGATTCTTTCGTATAATTTAGAATTAAGATGGATTTTATCAGTATGTGCAGAAAATAGGCGCAAATTCCTTTTGGATTTTCTGCATCTCTGGATTGGACATAGAGCCCATAAGGTTGTAGAAAATTGTCTGAGCTCTTTTAAGAACTTCTCCGCTTTTTCTAATGCTAGAACCGTGTTTCCAAAAGTCCGGCCGTTTCTATTATTAGCAATTTTTCGATTTCTGCTTCATGAACTTTCAATCCGTATTCGAAGGCAGGTTTGAAATGCTCGGTCTTTTATTTTATCAAACTGTAGCGCCTGATATTGCAGCGGACTTTTCGTAAGGAAGGATTTCCCTTTAAATTCGGCGTTACTTTTAATAATGATTTTCCTGTGCGTTCATTGTTAAGACAGTTCCTGCTCCCAAAGAGGAAAGCAGCATGATGGATGTAATGTTTTTCATAAATGATAATTTTTGTTATAAAATGCGTGTAAATATACATTGAATAAAATATTGAAAATGACTACCCAAAAAGGGCAGTTTTTGTTTAATGATGAGTTTTGTTGCTTGTATCACAAATCTTTTGAGCTCCATCCAGTTCTGATTTTAGTGGAATGAAGAACCGCAGCGGATTTTTGATGAAAATATTTTAAAATGGTTTTTGTAAAAATGATCGTTAGTTCCCCAAAATTCACTTTTCTCGAACGGAAAGCCAATAACATGGACAACGGGAAACTTACGATGAAGCTGAAAGCGCCAATCAGGAAAATGGTAACCAATGAAATCACAAAAGTGTAGTATCAATATCAAAGCCTTTTTCCGTAAAAGACCAGCGCAAAATTCCCAGCCGAGAAAGTGATGTGGCAGAATGTCCAAAATCTAGACCAAGAAAAACTCCCAGAGGCGCGATAACACCTAGGAAAATACCAAACCAAAAATTGGAAATAATTCCAGCCCTAGTTTTGTGTAGAAATCGAGAGAGTTTCTTTGAGTCATCCGATGACTTGGTTTTAGGAAAAGAGGCTTTGGGATATTCTTTCCAGAATTTGGTTGAAAATAGAGCTGTTGCTGATATTTCCAGAAATAATCCCAGAAATAAACAAGAAAAACCCAGCCGATACAAGCGTGAAGAATCGCCTTGGATTCGATGGGGTTCAGGTCTTTCGAAGTTTATCCGCCTTTACAACAGCATTTTCTCTAAAAACCAGTCCATTCCGTAGATGATAGCCAGCGCCACAGGGAAAGACCAAAGGACATTCCCACGAAAGCTGATGAACTGTGTTCGCGAAAGTTTAGCAACGAGGTTGGCAAATTCCTATAGTTTTCTCCGAACTGCTTTCGTCAGAGAGGACTTTTGCCATCGTGGCAGCGGTCATCGCTGGTTGTTTTCGTAGCCAAAGTAAATCAAGCAGATAAATGATGATAAATCCAAAAGCGTAGTTCAGTGAATACAGCACCGCGTGGGAAAATTCACTTCCGTGGCTGTACAGCTCATCATCATTTGAAAATACATAGAAAACTACGATAATTCCGCCGCCGCTCACTTTCCAGAACATCTTCAGATATTCCTTAGGCGAGGTAGCGATGTGGTGAGTCCCTGTTTCTGCCGTGTGAGAGGTGATGAGGTGAGAGATGAGTCTCGTGCTGTCATCGATGAGTTCACGGACATTGTTTCGGTGTGAGTTGTATTTTAATGTGTTGGAAACCAGATTTTTAGAGTTGATTAATACATCTTCCTCGAGTATCAACACTAGGGATAGGAATAATATCCTGAATTCTCTTTAACTGCTGCGGATTTTGAGCAGGGACTGGTTGATTTTACTAGAAATACCGAATTTAGAAGCGTTTTTAAAAAGCTTTATCTACGAAATCCAAACACTGCTGAAGGTAGATTTTAATTTGTTTGTAATCAACATCTTTAGAGTCTATTTGTAGATCTTTATCTTTTTGAAACGACCGATGAGAGGTCCAATTCGCTCTGAAGCGCCACAAATGGATTGTCAAAGTTTTTATACTCAGGGAACCATTTTTGTGATTCCAGCTTCTAATGCATTTCCTACGCTTCTCAGTGCCAGTATGTTGTGAGATGAGCAGTTCTTTTTACTTTTCGGCAGTGTACTGATGTTTTCTATTTCCATTAGTTTGAAAAACTCACTTCCATCCTCTGGTTTGATGTTTTTTATGTAGTCGAATCAGATTTAGGATTGAATAAAACTTTGGAAATAATGTACGAAATGGTATTTTTCGTCCTCTACAGGAGGAAGAATTTGTATGAAATTCTTTTCTTCAGCTCTGGGAAGAAGGCATTTTCGGATAAAATATTAGCATCCATGGAAGCTTTCGCAAAGGATTTGTTGAAAAAGAATAAATAAATAGTCTCGGAAGTTGTTCTTTATCTCTTCATTGTAAATAAGCCAAAAACACTTCGAAAATTGGTTCGTTTTTAGACTTTGGAAAAAGCTCGCGCATAGGCTGTATAGACCCCAAAGTGTAAAGGCTCGGAAAAATATTTTTAAGAACAGTATCAAAAACTTTCTTTATTTTTAAAACACATATTTTATTTTTAAAGGTACAAAGATAGCCTTTAAATTTTTAAAGGCCTTTGTTTTTATTAATATGGAAAAATTTATCCCTTTATGTAATATTCAAAAGAAAAAGCGGGATGCTTTCTATTCCTTTATAGAAATTATAAAGCCCAAAAATGTTCGTTAGGCGAGTGGATGGCATCAGTGCTTAGTCCGAATCCCATCAGAACTGATTTTACTCCTAAAAATCTGCTCAAAAAGAGCTGTGATAGGGATACTTCCACCACTGCGGAATGGAAGAACTTCTCTTCCGAAAGCCTGTTCCATAGCTTTTTCGCTGCCAAGAACTCTTTCGTATTGCTTTCAGTACATAGGGCAGCATACCTCCGTGGTGTGGCGTAACGGTTACTTTCACGCTGTCTGGAGCGATTCTTTCAAAAATGTTTTAGTGAATTTTTCAGTGATTTCCTCTGGAGTTTGGTTCTGGAACCAATCTCATAGAGATTTTTGCAAAAAGCTTTAGAAGGGATTACCGTTTTAGCTCCTTCTCCTGTGTGAGCCTCCCCAGATTCCGTTCACATCCAGAGTAGGGGCGGATAGAAGTTCTTTCTAGTGTCGTGTAGCCTTTTTCGCCTTCTACGCCTTTCAGACCGATTTCTTTTGAAAGCTTCTGGGTCGTCTTTCAGTTTGTTCATTTCGGCTCTTTCCTCTGGTGAAACTATATTTACATTATCATAAAATCCTTCCACGGTGATTACTCCGTTTTTCGTCAATCAAGCTGCCAATCATTTTTGATAAAAACATTGATAGGGTTAGGAACGGCTCCTCCGTAAAGTCCAGAGTGCAAGTCTCTGTTTGGCCCTTCGATTTCTACTTCTACATAGCTCCAAGCCACGAAGCCAGTCGCTAACCGTCGGCTGTTCCATAGAATAAAGACTCGTGTCTGCAAAACCAAGATAACATCACAAGCTGGTTTTTCTTTATTGGATTCCAAAAAGTCAGCTAAACGCTGAACCTACTTCTTCCTCTCCTTCGATGATGAATTTCACATTACAAGGCAGTGAGTTGGTTTTCATCATCGCTTCAAAAAGCTCTTAAATGCATGAAAAACTGTCCTTTGTCATCAGCGGCTCCTCTTGCGAAAAACAGCTCCTTCTGGGTGGATTTCTGTTTACCATTTTGCCTGAGCTCTGAAAGAGGTCCGCTTTCCCAAAGTTCGATAGGGTCAGCAGGCTGTACATCGTAATGCCCATAAACCAAAACAGTCAGCAGGTTTTTATCTAAAATTTTTCTCCGAAAACCACAGGATAGCCCTTTGTTTCGCAGATTTCTACATTGTCTGCGCCAGCATTTTGGGTGTTTTGCTACGGCATCAGCACACTGCAGCACATCTTGGTTGTAGGCTGGGTCAGCACTGATGGAAGCTATTTTTAATAAATCGATTAACTCGTCTAAAAATCGTTGCTTATTTTTCTTGAATGTAAGATAAAGTAGTACCTCATTGGTTAAATTTATAAATGAATACCAAAAGTTAAAACAATTTTGAACAATTAAACAAAAATAAGGCAGATTTTTACAAAGTTTGTAAAATTACTTTTTCCTTTCGCAGACTGCGTGAAAATAAGTGTAATGCTCACCGCCGTTTTTCAGTTTGTGTTGGTTTTTATCTGCTCTGGCGATAGAGGATGGTTTTTAGAAATAATGTTAAACACATCGCCTTTTTATTTCTTTAGCGCTGATTTTCTTTACTTTAAAAACTCTTCCGCAGAAATCTGTGGCTTTGTCCGAGTGTGTAAAGATGCGTGTTTGGATGCAGTTTTTAAACCAAATTTTTAGAAACTAGGTTAAAAAGCTCCTGATTTTAGAACGGCATTGTTCGGAATGTAGAGATATTCCAAAAATGTCTGAAAAATTCGGGCGTTACAGCGGATTCTTCCTCTGGCGAAAACTGAAATTCGGTTCTTCTGTGCTGAGGTTTTTGGTGGTGATTTTCAGTTTGTTCTCAGTGTTTGGGATGAGGTGGAGGACAATCTCTTTTACTTCGTTTTTACGGCGATGATTTCTATCTCATCGATGGATTTCACAACGGATTTGAAGATATTTCAAATCAATAAGCGGTGAGAGTTTTATCATTGTTTTTGGAAATCGATAAAAGTTTATCCTGAATTTCAAAATATTTGGTGAAAAGGTCAGAAAGCAGGGAACTTTTTCGGTGGTCTTTGTCCCTTCTTGCTGGGTCTAAATAGATTAAATCAAATTGATTTTTCATTAATCTCTAAAAACTGCTCTAAATTTTCATTGATAAAACTCGCTTCTCTGCCGAGTTTTTCCAGTTGTGCTGATTACGATTTCAGTAAATCTTTGTTTTTGCTCCAAAAGTGTCACTTCACTCGAAATTCTGCAAGAGAAAATAGGCATCAATCCCGAAGCCACAGGTGAGGTCCAGAAAAAGTCCTCCGTGGAGGTTTTTCTGCTTTTTCCTGCGGTGATTTCGAAGAGGCTTGTTCTAAATTAAGATGTGGCGGGAAGACTATATTTTCCTTTAATAGAAAAGGAAATTTCTTCTGCGACGATTGTTTTCCTTTATCTGCTGGGCGATTTCCTGTATGGAAACCTCAGGGAAAGGCGATTTTTCACAGCAACCTGCCCAAGTTCTCGTGGAGGTTGTCTTGGATGTATTTTTGTATCTCCGGACGGAGGATTTCCGAAAAATGCTCCATGCCTGTTTTAGTGCTTGTTTTTGGCTTTCGTGGCGGAGCTGTCATTACCAGAATAAAGATTTCTTCGTTGGGCTTTTCTCATAAAGTAGTTTTTCATGGGCGTACTTCTCTTTTTCGTCCTTGTTTTTGCATGAGTTTTGTAGAAGGCCTCATCAAATTCTTTTTGTAGTAGTCCCGCTGCTCTTCGTATTTGTGGATTTCTTTGTCCAAATCACTGATGACCAGCCAGAGGTATTGTCAAAGAAAAATAATCAGACCAAGAAAATAGAAATCGTAACGAAATATTTGTTCGCCAGATATTTCTTTGCCCAGTTTATTTTCTCTGCGTGTTTCTCTTGTATGGGTTTTATCAGATTTTTCATGTTGTTTTAGGAATTTTCAGGGAGTTTCCTACTACGGTGGTCAGGAAATCTATCGCCACAGTGTTAGGGCGCATATTTGGGATGATGATGTCCGCATACGATTTAGACGGCTCTATAAATTCATCATGCATTGGCTTCAGCGTGGTTTTGGTAGCGGTGTAAAAACTTCCTCCAAATCTCTGCCCGCTCTTGGGTATCCCTGCGGATACGGCGGATAAGCCTCTCATCATTATCGGCATGGACAAATACCTTCAAATCAAACTCCTTCAAGAGTTCTTTGCTCGTCAAAAACCAAAATTCCCTCTACTATCAGCACTTCGCGCGGTTCTACCAACATTTGATGGTTTCCTGTCCTTGTATGCGTCACGAAGGAATATATCGGCTGTTCTATGCTTTCTCCGTTTTTCCAGCGCCTGAACATGCTTCACCAGAAGGTCAAAAATCTATGACTTGGGATGAGTGCATAGTTCAGTTTTCTCTTTCTTGGAGCGAAGGTGGGTGTTGTCATGGTAATAATTGTCCTGCGAAAGGACATTCACCTCATTTGCATTCAGATTTTTGTAAGATTTTGGAGACTACGGTAGTTTTTCCAGAGCCCGTTCTCCTGCGATACCATGGTGAGCATAAATGTTTTGGCAAAGATAATCAAAAAGTTCTTAGTGAAAAGAGGAAATAATCTGAAAAATCAGTATTGGCAAAAAGAAAATTTTAATCTAAAACCGATTTTTGCTGAAAAGTATCATACTTCAAAAATAAAATCGCCGTCGGAAGTTCCGCGGGCTAAAATATTTCTTGTTGTCGGAACTTCGACAAGGACAAACTTTTCCGTTCTCGCTGTCGGAACTTCCGGCGGGCTGAATATCTCTCTCATTGTCGGAACTTCCATGGACAATAGATTTTTCAAAATTGTTTTCCTTTTTGATGATAAACATCTTTTTGATAGCGTTTAGATTACTTTTATTAAAAACCTTTTTACGACAGCTCCCACCATCACGGGGCAGTGGTCAGAGTGCATGGCTTCTTTCAGGATTACGGCGTGCTCAGACGGTTTTTCCAAGCTCTAACCCTCGAAATTGTAGTCCAATCTCCAGCCCTTGTGATTCGCTCTGGCGTTCGCTCTGGGTAGCTCCACCATGAATATTGGTTCGGTTCTTGGTTAAAGTATCGGAAACTATCTATCAGTCCGCATTCATCAATGAATTTGCTGAGCCATTCGCGCTCTATGGGAAGAAAACCCAGAGGTGTTGTAGGACGGACGGGGTCATGAATATCTATGGCTTGGTGACAGATATTAAAATCGCCGGAAAATGATAAGATTAGGAATGGATTGTTTCAGCTTTTGATGTAATCCAGAAAGTCGTAGCAGGAACTGCATTTTCAGATCCAGCCTGATCTATATTCGTAGCAGAGGAACATACACGGAGATGGCGGAAAAGTCTTCAAATCGGCTCTGATGACTCTCCCTTCGGTGTCCATGTAATCTATTCCGCATCCATATTCTACATGTTTGGGCTGTTCCTTTGTTAGGATACTCACGCCGCTGTATCTCTCTTCTGCGCGTGAATGCCAGTAGCTCTGATAGCCCACGCAGAGAGGCTATCCTGGTCTATTTGTTCGGGTTGTTGCCTTGCTTTCTTGGATGCAGAGCACATCGGGAGCAGCATGTTCCAGCCAGAGGAGGAAATCCTCCCAAAGGCTGCACGGATGCCGTTTACATTATAACTGATGAGTTTCATTTTAGTGAAGATTTTATGAATTTTTGTCTTAATAACATGACGAGCAGCTTTAGAGGGAATGCCGAACAACGAGGAATGATGTCGGCGGCAGCTGGAATTTCTCCGAAAGAGCCGAAAAGATATTCATCACCAAAACACCCAGCAGCATATTCAGCATCCATTGGTGCCAGAGCTGAGCAGGATTCCATATCATTCTACAAAGAGGTGCGGAATAATCACGCCGATGAACAGCACCGGACCTAAAACGCGTAACTGATGCCGAAAGCAGAGATGATGCTGAGAGATGACCAGAATTTTGAGCCGATGAACATCAGCCCGGAAACTCCTCGCATAGTTTTCAGCCCAAACCCATGCCTATCAAAAGGTTTTATGCTTTTAAAAGGTAAGGACAAGCCCCAAGAAAATAAGCAGGGCTAAAATAAACAGTTGCGGCCTTTCCAGCTGGATATCCCGCCAAAAAGACCAAAGAAGATAGCCCCGCAGAGCCCTCGTTTCCTGCGTAGAACTGCGGAGATACTGATGACCGCACCCGACAGCGCCGAAACCAGAAATCCGAAGATGACGAGATGAGCCCCATCTCGGAAGAAAATGCGAGCAGGAAGCACCACATCAGCGAAGCGCCCCGCAACAGCCGACAGACTGATGAAGCCGTTTTGCAGGAACTCTGGAACCGGAATGTTCTGTGAAGCCAAAAAGATAAAAGGCAACGAAAAGCCCGCCACCGAAGTAATCCCCAGCACCGAAGGCCCCGCCAGCAGATTCTTGAAATATTCCTGAAGCAGAAACCCGCTCGTAGGAATGGACACGCCCGCCAGAAGCACTCGCCAGAGTCTCTATTGATGCGGAGGTCTGCAATCTCCTGATACAGCGGACTGCCCAGCCAGAAATCGGAGAAAGACAAATCCACAAAACCTAGGGTTCAGATTGATGAGGATAGAAACCATCATCAAAACAGATAAGACAGGCAGAGTGGCTTAAAGTTTTTCTTCATGGCTGGTGTCCCGCGTTGCTGATTCTCGGGAAAATGGAGGTTATTTCAGCTTATCAATTTTATGGGCAAGTTCTTCTTTTGCTCCACAGAACCGGAAGTTTCATCTCGTTTATCTCCTTTTTGTAAGAAGAGTGAAAAGGAATGGCATCTCCTCCATGTAGAGTGAAGTTCTTGCTGAAAAATCAGGAGTAGGCGCAGAAAAATCAAAAAGAACAATGTTCTTATCCAGTCCTGCTCTTTAGCGAAATATTTTACTTTGTCCCAGTTATGTCTTTTCATCTAAATTCACAAAAAGTGAATTTTATCTTCTCACCTTCATTTCATCCATCTTTAAAGAAAGTTTTCACTTGCATGCATGAGTACACCTATAGCAAAAGAAGTTGGTCACATAGATGGTGTCATTTTGTTTGGTTTTTCAAAAATCGGAAATTTGGTCTGCGTTCCATTCTTTAAGCTCTACATCAGCTTCCTCAGGAGTTTCTACTGGTGCGCTTTCTGCAGCGGTGGTCTCCTCAGGAGTGTGGGCTTCCTCTTTCTTAGTTACAACTTGCCAAAACAGCGATAACGGCTGCCGCTAAAGGGATCTTTTCATATGATTTTAAAACGATTATTTCAAGTTTATGAATGATTTTATTATTTTTGTGTAAATTTTTATAAAGTAAAGGGCTCAAAAAGTAAATATACTTTTACCCAAGAAATGAAGTATTAAAATCATCTTAAAAACCATAAATCTGATAAAGCTGAAAAATATATTCCACCTTCTTGCGCTCCTTATAGAAAATGGGGCTGCTTTTTGATATTCTGGGCGAATATATGGGTTTTTCAGATTACCAATGGGCACATCTTTAATAAAATCAGCAAAAGTTCCTCCGCGCAGTTGTGCATTGGTGCTAGGGACTTCCCCAAAAATGAAGTCGGGCAAAGGCAAATCCATATTTCACCGAGAGAATGAGAGCCGCCGCAACGCTCTACCACCGGGAAAGTGATAATCGTAAGCGGCGAAAAAGTCCTTACATGATGAACCAGCGCAATGATATCTGACAAGCCCGCGAGGCGTTTCCAGAGGAATATCATTATAGAAGACGAGAGGATTCAGCACGAAGGAGGTATTCTTCGGTGTAAAAGATGTTTTCAGGAAAAGAAATGTTATTATAGTATCGCGGGCTATGCACAACCTCAGGGCGCTGTTCTTTGCGAGGAATCATAATATGAATGCTGGGCTATGATGCCCATGATGTAACGAAAAATGAAAGCTTTTTATGAAATCATACCCGCGAGATTTTGGCAAGAGTTCAGGCTACGGTGTATTATTTTTAGAATATACATAATTGGTATATTTGTGCCTTTAATTAAAAATAATGCTGCACAACAGCAGATTTAAAATATGGAAGAAGATAAAAATAACCCTAAAATAATGCGTGCATGGGCAGTCTATGACTGGGCAAATTCAGTTTATTCTTTGGTAATAACTTCTACGATATTTCCTGTTACTATTCTATTCTGACGACAGCCATCAGAAAAATGAATTTGTGCGGAGACAGGAAGATGGATAAAAGTCCCGCGGTGCGAATATGATTTCGTTTTGAGGCAGTATGAACCAGATGCGGTCTATGGATATTCATGACATGTGTCTTTTCATCGTGGTTCTCCTTACGCCCATTTTGTCTGGCGGATATTATCGAAATAAAAATCTATAGTTTTTCGTTACCTTGGTGCGACATCTTGTATGGGATTGGCGCTTTTTGCAGGGCATAAGGAAAACTGTGATTAGGGCTTGCTTTTAGTGTTACCGCGAGTATTGGTTTCTGGGGAAGTTTGGTTTTTATAACTCGTTTTACTACAATGTTGCTCCGAAGGATAAGCAGGATGCATTGTCCGCAGGCTCTGTGTATGGATATATAGGCTCTGTGGTGCTGGTGATTATCTGTTTGATACTCATTCAGGTAGTGCGCGGAGATGCTAAAACAGGCACTGCTTTTACACAGGTAAGTTTCTTATTAACAGGGCTTAGTGGTTTTGGTTTTCGCAATATACATTTAAAGCACCTGCCGAAATTTGGTGAGGTTAAAGAACAGCTTCAAAGATTTGGTACTACTGAATTTTAAAAATATTTTCTCAGCTCATCAAAAGAAAATATGGCTGGCTGGAGAGTAGTGAAAAGATAATGTGAAATTTTATGTAGAAATTGTAAAACAGAGCCTGAGAGAGCTTTATAAGATGAGCAAAGAAACTTTCAAAACAGTCGAATTTAAAATTCTTTTTATCAAGTTTTTCTTTTACAGCGTCGGGATGCAGACGATTTTCCTAATGGCAACATTATTTGGGAAAAGTGAAATCAACAGCAGAAGGAAAGCGATAGCCACTCTGTTAATCATTCAAATAGAAGCAATTATCAGGGGCAGTTATTTTTCGCGGCTATCTATGAAACTAAAGAATGTAATCAGTATCACAGTTTTTCCTTTGGATGAGTGGGTGTGTGTGGGCATATGCTCTTAATAAAGCCAATCCAATGTAGAATATCATTTCTATAGCAGTTGCAGGTTTGGTGGGACTTGTGATGGGGAGGATTACAAGCGATGTCCCGTTCTACATATAGTAGACTTTTTGCCAGAGAATAGTATGGATAATACTACATAGTTTTTGCAGTGTATTGAGATAGCCATAATGATGGGAACGCTCATATTTTCTTTTTATTATTGATAAATGATGATGATAAAAGAACTGTTTTGCTCAAGTAGATATTGTCTTTGCCATGTCGGCGGCAGGGATGCGCTTTGGCGTTTTTATGGGTGTTTTCTTTTTCGTGGGTCTTGTTCTGATAAGATTCGATGAAACGCGGGTAATGGAAGAAAAAGTTGCAAATTAATTGTTTTATCTGATGTTTTAAAAATATTGTAAAAAGAATGCTTAGCAGGGGACTAATTTATCTTCGGGTTTGAGCCTGGGGTATCTGCCTCGTTGGCTTGTTTTTATAATGAATATATTTTTGATTTTTAGCTCTTTACAGCTTTCTAATTTTGTTCTGAGAGAGTATTTTCCTCAGCTTGTGGGAGTGGAAAAAGGTATGGATATATGCTTTTTGTTTTGGGGGTAAATGTCTTCCTATGTATGTGTTTAAGACCTTTGCAGGAGTTTATAAGGCATCTACTTATATAGATTTCAATAAAATATTTTCTTTCATCTGTCCAGCACATTTTTACATTAGCCATTATAAAATATCTGTCCAGATGACTGGGAATGCCTATTGCTGGACTTCTTATACCTGCCGTTATTTTTGTACAGTGATTTCTATACTGGTTTGGTGTTTTTTCAGAATAGTGGTAAAAGCAGGCTTTTATCTTATTAAAGGAAGTTTCCCAAAAGCATGTCTAAAAGCAAAAATACTAGTTTTAGGAACATCGGATGAGCAGTGGCTATCGCAGGAGCAGTGATAGAAAACGCAAAAATCCCTTATGAAGTAGTAGGTTTTTAAACTATCCAAAGCTGAGGTATAAAATTACTGGGGAAGATATTTTCTAAGATATTGATATCATAGCGATAAACAAAACCTTCGGTATAGATGGAGTTTAATGATAAAAAAGTTTTAACCAAAGGAAGAAATAGAATATTGGGTAAACTTACTGATTGAAAAAGAACATCTAGAATATAAAACTCTAATATACAAAAACTTAGGGGAAAGGTGATTCTAAACAAGCCTTTCATAATCTGAAAATAGAAGATTTGCTCAACAGAAAACCAATCAGCATAGAAAATGAGGAAGTTAGAAAATCTGCACTTTGGGAAAACTATTTTAGTAACGGGAGGTGCAGGGCTCTATAGGAAGCGAGATTGTAAGGCAGGTAAAGCTTCGAAGCCTTCAAAAATAGTGATATTAGACCAAGGAGAAACTCTGCTGCACAACATCAGTTTAAGTGACAGCCTTTCCAGAGGTGGTTTCGATTTATACTGCCGATATTTCCAATAGAAATAAGATGGAGCGTGTCTGCACATGCCTCTCTGTGTTTATCGCACGGCGGCATACAGCATGTCCCTCTTGTAGAGGACAACCCAGCAGAGGGAGTTCGTCAAAGCTTAATGTTTTAGGAAGTGAGAATTTAGCAGAGCTTTTCAGTCCAAATTCGGGTGGAGCGTTTTGCGATGATTTCTACTGATAAAGCAGTAAATCCTACCAATGTAATGGGGCAAACCAAAGAGGGTGTAAGAAACTTTAACCAATCTTGAATGTAGAAGTAATAAAAACGAAATCATCAATACAAGATTTGTCAAAGCAATCCCAATGGTCCTGTGATTCCGATATTTCAAAAAAGAAAACGGAGGTCACAATACTAATACACACCCTGAACATTTGATATTTTGCGACATTCCGTGAGGCCTGCGAACCCCGTTTTACGCCGAAACCCAGGCAGGGCGGGAGGTCAAGCTTGAGAAGGGAGAACCAGCAAATTACAGATTTTAGCCAAATTATTTATAAGTGCCTTTATGGCCAAAGAGGTATGGATATTCAGCTGAAACTACAGGACAAGGCCCAAGGAAAACTATATGAAGAGTTATTAAGTGATGATGCAAAAACCCTTGCGACTCCACCACAAAATGATTTCTAAAAGATTCTGTAATGACTTGTAGAATAAATACCTCAAGAGCGGGGTTATCCAAAGGCAAAATCTAAGGATAAACAAGAAATAGTAAGCATTCCGAAAGATATCGTCCTGAGTTTAAAAGTACAATTCCATCTGAGGCCTGACCGATAAAGATGTGCATTTGTAAAATTGTAAAATAAAATTTAATGAAGAAAGTAGTTTCTATTTTAATTATGGTAAGATTTGAGTTCCATGCAGAAACCAGTTAATTATTTAAAAAAATATCCAAGAAGGCACTCCAAGACTTCATGGAGAATATGAAATCTATTAGATACAGATAGGTGATCAGCTGGCAATCTAGAATACAGCCGTTATGGATGTAACCAAACCCTAACCAAACCATTCTTCGTAAGTTTCATATACTCCTATCAAGCGAAACTCCGACAAAAGCCGCTGATGGCAAGGTCTGGGCCTACCTATAGTGGATACCAATGGCGATATAGACTTCCTGTGATAGGAAAAAATAAATACCAAAAGGAAAACACTGAAAATCTGTTATGAACTTCAGGAAAACTTGCCCAATATACTAAAATCCGATGGTGTAGCATCAGAATCGCTAATTATAAAATAGTATCATGGAAGCGGTAAATAAACCAGGAACTTACCAAACTTGATGAACAGGCTGCTATTCTTTCCTGGCTTTAGGACTGGCAGGAGACCTTTACCATCTACGGTGGAGAAAAGTTAAGCACTGCTTGTAAGAAATATAGATGCAAGGATTACTACGATAAAATAGACCCTACAGATGCCAATTTATAAATCTTTATTATTATTTAAAACAAATGGATGTGGATTGTAGTTCCAGCCAATAAAACTAAAGAGACTTCGTCTTTATTTGGTCCCCAGGCGGAGTTTATATTTGGTGGCGGCTCATTGTGATAATTTTGGTACGGTAGGCTCAGGAAAATAAATAATCGAGAATAATGGATAATCTAAGTAAGAATTACAAGAGAAAGATATTAACATCCAGAGCTTATGTGCCTTTAATGAGAAAATGTGGTTTGCTGGGGCTTTCCTGGGCACCGTTTATGGATATTTGTTATAAAATTGAGTGTCATTTATGTTACAGAAGTAAACTACAATTGCAAAGATGCCAAAATATTAAGCCCCCAGAAGGAGCTTCTGGTCTTTTGATTTATAATGGGAATGGAGGAATGAATGAAATATATAGAAAATAAAGCTAGAAATTTAAAACCCAAAAAGTTTTGATAGAACAGGTAAGAGACCCCAGTCTCACAGCTGAGGCTCTATCACAGCTGTATCTAGCAAAAAAGAACTTTAAAGATATCGCCTTTATTATCAATGCTGGAGAAAACAACGCTCCGATGAGCAGAAAATTTGTATATATTAGGAAAATAAAAGGGAACGAACCCATCCTTTCTTCTGATAAGGATGTTGATGTTATAAGGATAACTTTATAATAAAACCACCAGTCTGCCCAACGCGAATATTATCATTCAAAACCTGATTAAGGTATAAAAACAGGAAGAACTTTATTGAAAGTATATGATATAGATGGATTGTGAATTATTACTGAAACTTTTCTAATAGCACTGAAAGATAAAGATGGGTAATTGGGATTACGTTTATCTCTTCCGGCAAAAGCCAAAACACAGGACTTTCTTATTAAATTGTGGTCGTTTATAAACCAAGATGCAATAAATGATAAAAATCACCGAACTGAAAGAAAACCAAAGATTTTATTGATGAAAGAATAGTAACCACAAGCAAGAATTGAAGAGATGTAGAAAATGTGAAAACAGAGTTTTAAAACTGAAAATCAAATCACCAATATTGCCACCGAAACTAAAATCAATTTAGAAATCTAGTCGCTTCCAGCAAAGAGACTTGAGACAGTTGGAGGTCGATTCCCAGCTAGAACTGACTTAATGCCTTCGATGGATTATTCCTTTCCAAACGTAGGAGATTATCAAACTCTGCCCGGCCAATATAGGGCTGAGTGATTAGCTTCAAGGGAAATGTGATAAACTCTTATAATCAACTGATTATAGAGAAACTCACCTGGTGGAAAACTCTACAGTCCAAAACGCCAGTGGTGATTGAGAGAGACTAAAATCAACCTCGCATGAGGGTTTTCCCATGTGGAAACTTTATCAGAATAGAAACGGGACTTGCAGTTAGAAAAAGAAATAAATACCTTGAAAGAACAGGAGAAATTGATGAGGCAGAATTTCAAAAAGTTTCTACTCAAGAGAAATTATTTAGAAGTATAGAGCGAGCAGCAGCAGATAAAGAAAATCTCGTATCTTTATTATTGCACAAAAGAGAAGAAACTCAACTTTCCCTCGCTGTTATGGCACAGCACCTAAAGGCAAAATAGCATAGATTGTGCGCACAGCACAGAAAAGCCAGCAGCCCTGAAGGGTTTTCTATCATCATGCTGGCGGCTGTGCATAGGTGCATTGTGCTTCCGTTTGAGTAACTATACATTAAAAGACTTTCTGGATAACAAGATAAAACAAAACATGATACAGTAGAGGAAACTTTCCCAAACGGTGGTATTGCAGAGCTTCCAAAATAAGAAAAGGCAGGAGCGTTTACGGTTGCAGGAAAGGAAATGACCTGTCGCCTACTCTTGGCAGAGGCTTTCAGTTTTGATTACCAATAGAGACTATGATTCCGGTGAGAAGCATAGTAAGGAAAAGTAGTGTTTGTAACTCCACAATAAAAGGCAGAAGTGTTAAAGACATCTACATCGAGTTAAATCTTGCTTTAACGCTGGCCAACCCAAATCGTAAAGGGTAATTATCATAGGCTCGGATATTAGAAACCTCAGTTACAGAGTATGCGAACAGCACGAGGTATAGCATGCATCCACGGAGTTTTATATATCGCCGAAAACAAGTTACACTTTGATAAAAGTTATTCATCAGTCTAATATGAACTCCTCATGGGATGTGACTGCTGAGACAATTCCTCCTAATCCAGCATGGAACTTCTTGCCAATGGAAGATATCGATTCTATTAGAAAGCGTGCAGCCTCTTTACGAGTTATATTGTACAGTAGATACGGCACCTCTGATGCTTGCTATAGACCAGATGTCTGCTCTGTCGCAGATTTTACTGGTTGGCTGGACGCTTATGTGACCTGCTCTAATTGCTTACAGAGGAAAAACTTATAGATTTTGCTAATAAAAATATTGAAAGTGAATCTAAAATTAAAATGTAGGTGCCTGTGGCTTAATGATGTGAGTAGAGATAATTTAGGTTACGAAAATAAATGTGGCTGCGGCTATGGCGCAAAGGAAAACGCTATTTGGACAGAATAAAATTAAGTTTTAGGAAAGAAATAAAATGCAATATAGATATCGATATACAAGGACTTGGGGCAGTGGCTGGTCCCATTAGTCTTCTTTTCTCTTCATTTGAACGCTAATCTCCTATCAGGCGGGCTCTTGTGTGTGTGGATGTTTTCTTTGTGATTTCTGGATGTTTGACCTCGGAATCGGCCTTCATGCGTATAAAATAAATTTCAATTCATTGATTTCCTATATTAGTAGATCGAAGCGTTTATTGCCAGCTTATCTTATTTTCTTTTAGTTACATTTTTCAGCGGCAGCTTTATTGCGTATCTGCGTCGGATATTATAGGAGTAAGAAGATAGTGTAATGGTCGTCAATGTTTATTCCTATTGTAACATATCTATCTGAGTTGGACAACGTTTTGGGATGTCCAGTCAAGAGCACCTCTTCTGCATTACATGGACGCTTGCAATAGAAATGCAGTTTTGGCCCTACTGGCTTCCTATACCTGCTATAAAAATAAGAAATTTCTCAATTATGTAATCTTTTTAATTACACTGCATTGCACAGGATATTCTCTTTTGTAAATGGTAAGCATATTTGAATAATAAAGAAATGATGTATTTTCTCTTCCTGCAAGGATTCCTGATTTTGACAGGAACGTTGTTTTGTTATGAATCAGAGAAAATACAGGAATGCTACAAAAGGAGGGTAGAGAGATTATAAGCACTTGGTTTCTGTTATTTACTATTCTTGTTTCTTCTGTCTCTTTTGGTGGAAATACCACTTTCCCTGGGCTGTGGGGTGCTTTTGACTCTTGTTTGGGAGACAGCCTTTTATTTGATAGATGCAAAGTGGGCTGGGTTAGTAAATTTTATCAAATAAACTCTGGTTCATTTAGGTGGAATTGTCCCTGCTCCATCATATCTGTGGCATTGGCCAGTAAATGGTTTTATCGTGATATTACTGGTAATATTGATACTATGTCTTTAGCGTAACTTTGGAGCAGTTTAGTACTATCCATAATTTCTCATTACTTGTTGCTGGTATTTATCTTACACATTTCATAGAGAAACTATATTTTTAGAAAAATCAAAGACTAAAATTTGTTTTACAATGTGTGCCTCTCAGGATTATTATTAGCTTTTGTTAATGTCTCTATGCACCACAACTGAATACGAAAAGTCTGTGGTTTCGCTCAGAGATATGCCGCCCTAACGGTAGGAAAAACTCTCACGTATTTATAAGGAGGTAGGAATTCATGGGAGATACGAGATACGATGCGATTCTATGTCATAGGGGATAGTTATGCGTTAGTGTATAGCAACTAGCGATTGTTGGCATGGATCGAATTTTTAGAACAATTACTAATGATAGTTATCCGAGATCTTTCTTGCATTTCCTGAAAATAGATTTTCTTCAGAATCTCTGTTTGGAAATATAGGTATGAAAACTTAGTTGAAAATTACAAACAACAAAGAATTGAAAAACGAGTAAGGTAGTGATCTAGCTGGCTCAATTTATCGTAAAAATATTACCTCAAGTTACCAGAGGCTATAGAAAATTTGTGAAGAATAATCCAGGTAAAAAGTTTATTCCTTTATGGCTCCACTTTCCTCAAATTGAATAAAAACGCAATAAGAGTTAACGGAGAGTATAAAATGAGATGGTGTTACAGGATAATCATTATAAGTGTTTCTTACCAAGAAATTCCTGAAAGCGCGAAGAAAATAACTGATAATAACTCTAATGCGTATATGATATCAGCTGAGTTTTCCTGCTGCAAATTGAGTTAGTCTGCCCTCTCAGTAGGAAGGGAATTACAATGTATTATGATGCTGAAGAATCATATGTGAATGGTAGCAGGACGACCACATTTTGTAGCAAATGAATCTCTGAGGGAGGAGTTCTATAAGGAATTAAAAGTATAATTGAAAGGAAATACTAGATTTTTCAACCATCTGCCTGATATTATATGGCAAAATAGCATTAATTACAGTGTGGTATTACAGGGCGAGACGGATCTGGCTTGAACCCCTTTTAGAAAAGTTGTGAAAGCCTCATGGGATTATTCGTAGGTCATCATCATTTCAATACAGATAGAATAGAACACCTCTATTTCTGCGAGTGGGTGAGAGATATATGCGCTAGAAAGAGACTCATCAATCTTCATTATGGAATATGAGTGATTCAAGTT
>BNJT01000942.1_pt1 | contig 144327 bp, 199 predicted proteins | sample 8540491 | NCBI WGS metagenome assembly BNJT01 (sample SAMD00202455, study PRJDB9452) | human saliva metagenome | host: Homo sapiens
CAGCAGCTGCCTCTCCGGCGCGACGCCGGGCGCGCGCCGCAGCGCTCCGACCCCGGGACCGGCGCGAGTGCGCGCGCCCCGGCAACAACCCCTTCGCCACCTCCCAGGGCATGCCCCGTCAGGGGGGCAGGGAGGCCGAGGAGTCCGCGCTCGGGCCAGTCGCGTCGGGCGCGCCGCGCCCCGGCAACAACCCCTTCGCCACCTCCCAGGCATGCCCCGTCCGGGTGGCTCGGGCGGTCCCCGTCCTCGGGTGGTCCGCGTCCCGGTGGCCTCGCCCTCGGGGCGGTGCTCGGCCTCAGGAGCCGGCAGCTCCGGTGCTCCGCGTCCGGGCGGCCCGCGTCCCAACCCGGGCATGATGCCCGGCCAGTCCTCCATCGGGCGCCCTGGTGCTCCCGCACGGTGGAGCGGGCGGCGGTCGCGGCTGCGGCGCCCGGCGGTCGGAAGCTGGTGGTGGCGGTGCTCGTCCAGGTGGTGGCTTCGGCGGCCCGCGGTGGCCGCGGTGGTCGCGGTTCCACCCAGGGCGCCTTCGGGCGGCGGCGGTGCTCCGCGGGGACGCAGTCCAAGCGGGCCAAGCGCCGAGAGTTCCGAGCAGAGCGCGCCGTCGATCGGTGGCGTCATCGTCCCGCGCGGTGACGGTCTCACCCCGGTGCGCGTGCGCCAGGGGGCCACGCTCACGGACCTGGCTGAAGATCAACGCCAACCCCGCGGCCCTGGTGACCGTCCTGTTCCATCTCGGTGAGATGGCCACGGCCACCCAGTCCCTCGATGAGGACACCTTCGCCCTCCTGGGTGCCGAGCTGGGCTACAACGTCCAGATCGTCTCGCCCGAGGACGAGGACCGCGAGCTCCTGGAGTCCTTCGACATCGACCTCGAGCCCGACGAGGGACGACGCCAGCCTCATGCCCCGGCGGTGGTCAGCGGTCACGGCCACGTCGACCATGGTAAGACCAAAGCTGCTGGACGCCATCCGCTCGACCGACGTCGTCGCCGGTGAGGCCGGGGGCATCCCCAGTCCATCGGCGCCTACCAGGTGCGCGTCAACCTGACTGACGAGGAGCGTCCGATCACCTTCATCGACACCCCCGGTCACGAGGCCTTCACGGCCATGCGTGCCCGCGGTGCTGAGGTGACCGACATCGCCATCCTCGTCGTGGCCGCCGACGACGGCGTCATGCCCCAGACCGTCGAGGCCCTCAACCACGCCCAGGCGGCCAACGTGCCGATCGTTGTGGCGGTCAACAAGATCGACAAGGAGGGCGCCAGCCGGACTAAGATCCGCGGCCAGCTCACCGAGTACGGTCTCGTTCCCGAGAGTACGGCGGCGAGACGATGTTCGTGGACATCTCCGCCCAAGCAACGCCTCCACATCGACAGGCCCCTCGAGGCCGTTCTGCTCACCGCGGACGCCGCCCTGGACCTGCGGGCCAACCCGGACATCGAGGCCGCGGCGTCACCATCGAGGCCAAGCTCGACAAGCCGTCTGGCGCTGTAGGCACCATCCTCGATCGAGCGCGGCACGCTGCGGTCGGCGATCCGTTCGTGGCCAGGCGCCTACGGGCGCGTGCGCGCCATGTTCAGCGAGCACGGGAGAACCTCACCGAGGGCCGTGGCGCCCGCCCGGCCCCTGGTCCTGGGGCGTGACCAGGCGTGCCCAGCGCCTTGGCGCTCCTTTCATCGTCGCGGACGACCGCACGGCCCGTCGGATCTAGCCGACAAGCGCGAGGGCCGTTGCCGAGCGCGCCGCTCTGCTGTTGGCCAAAGCGCCGCAAGCGCGTCTCCCTGGAGAACCTCACCGACGTCCTCAAGGAGGGCAGGTCGACACCCTCAACCTCATCCTCAGGGCGACAGCTCGGGTGCGGTCGAGGCCCTGGAGGACTCCTGCTCCAAGATCGACGTCGGCGAGAGGTCGCCCTGCAGGATCATCCACCGCGGCGTGAGTGCTATCACGCAGAACGACGTCAACCTGGCCACGGTGGACTCCGCCGTCATCATCGGCTTCAACGTCCGGCCCGCCGAGCGCGTCTCGGAGATCGCCGACCGCGAGCGTCGACGATGAAAGTTCTACTCGGTCATCTACAACGCGATCGAGGACGTCAGGCGGCCCATGAAGGGCGTGCTCAAGCCAGTCTACGAGGAGGTCGAGCTCGGTGCGGCCGGGGATTCGCAGATCTTCCGCTCCTCGAGTTCGGCTCCATCGCCGGCTCGATCGTCCGTTCGGGCATCATCACGCGCGGCAGCCAAGGCCCGCCTGGTGCGCGACGGCGTCGTCTAGCTTAACGGCGATCTGTCCATCGGACGTGCGCCGCGAGAAGGACGGCGTCGCCGAGGTCCGCGAGGGCTACGAGTGCGGTATCATCCTGGGCTTCAAGGACCTCGCCGAGGGCGACGTCAGCTTGAGATCTGGGAGATGCGCGAGAAAGCCCGCGACTGGTCAGCTCGCGTCTCATCCGAACGTGCGGACGGGTCACCCGCCTAGTGACCGGCCACCGTCGTGAGACGGACGCGTATCGGCCTGCGAGGATGCTCGGTGCCTGAGCCGTCAGATGCGCGCGTTGACGTCCTGGTACCGGAGTCCTCGCGGGTCCCGCCCATGCCGTCACCGACCTCGCTGTAGTGACGGATCAACGTCACCGACCGGACCGATCATCTTGTCTCGTGGCTCGTTTCGCAGCGCAGGCGCAGCGGAGGCGCCGAACATGCCCGACAGCGGCTCGTCATTGCGGTCCCAGGCCAGGATCAGTGTCGTCCCCGAGGGCCAGGTCCAGGGGCAGGCACGTGTAGTACGGCTCGACCGGGCGCCCGTCGTGCATGTGCTGGGCCATGCCGAAGGACTCCGAACATCACCCATCCGGCCTCGTCGATCTGGCCGACCTGCTCGAGCAGATCGCGCACACGATCCCGTCCACTTGGCGATCCCCGTCCAGCCCTGCATGCAGGTGTGCATGGTGATCTGGGACTGGCTGGCGATCGCCTTGAGGCTCTATCGAGGGAGAAGGACGCCGGCGCCGGACCATGCCGCCCACCTCGAGGCGGAAGTCGGCGAGTCGTCCCGCCGCCAGCTCCTGGTACTCCGGGGACTCCTCCCGTGAAAGTGGGTGTTGACCCAGGTGGAACTTGGAGATGTCCTTCCTCCGTCCACGGCCTCTTGACGGCCTGCTGCGAGCTGTAGCGGTCCACTCGTGACGCGACGGATCCCTCGCGTGGCGTCCCCAGGATCCGCTGGCTGCGGCGCGTGTCCGTCAGCGTCAGTAGGACATGGCGATCCACAGCGCCACAACGACGACGATGGTCGCGATGACCGTGACGTAGGCCTGACCCACAGGCTGGGGTCGTAGTAACCGAAGACGATGTGGGTGAGGTTGTGGGGAGCATGCACGATGAACACCAGGCCCCACGTGGACGATGGCGAAGCCCAGGTAGGTGAACATGCCGATCAGGTGCGGGGAGCGGGCGGCCTGGCGGCCACCGAACATCTTGGCGTACCAGGGGAAGCGTCCCGACGACGGCCGGGGACATGACCGGCCCGTGACGATCATCAGCGGGGCGGCGATGAAGAGCGATGAAGAAGTAGCCCAGCTGCTGAAGGCTGTCGTAGGTGAAGTCGCGCACAGGGACGGGTGCGCAGGTGCGCGTAGGTCAGTACGAGTCCCAGGCGTCCGGGGAGGATCCGCCACGTGGTGCGGAACCAGGCGGTGCCACGCACCGGTAGCCCACGAGGAAGGCGACATACGATAACGCCGTTGAGCAGCCAGAAGCTCGGTGGCCACCCCGTGCCAGGCGCGTCCCCAGCCCGATCTTGGCCCGGCCGGGCAGGGAGATGCAGGGGAGAGGTCGCGCTGGTCGTCCCGAGCGGTGAAGGCGCCCTCCTCGAGTGGCACCTTGTCCTTGGTGAACCGGATCCACTCGGAGCCGAGGCTCGCACTGGTCCTTGAAGTAGAGCGCGGGTGCGAGGCGATGATCTCGATACCGGAGCGGATGAGGACGCCCATGAGGAGAAAGTTGATGAAGTGGGTGACTGCGCAGCCACAGTGGGAAAGGTCTCAGTGTCGACGCACTGCTGGGCGACGTCGTTGGCGGTCTGTGCGGCTAGGGGCAGGAGGGACATCATCGTGCCTTACGAACAGATGACAAACGCTCCGTGTAAATCAGTGTACTGCGGTTCCGTCGGTTCTATGAGCGGACTTGCGACATGTAGATCGCGATCAGGGTGTCGATGCGACGGAGTCTGTAGTTAGAGTCAGCCTTCCACCTAAATAGGGAACGTGAAAACTGTTACTAAAATAGTGCAACGAGTCGCTTGTCGACCGATTTCCACGCGTTGAATATACATGGACGGAATCTGATGAAATGGGGCCAGATCGGTCAGTGGGTTGATGGGAGATGCCCAGTGATGCTCCCGTACGTGGACGGTGTGGTGGCTTGTATTGCGGTGCTGCGACGACGCGGAAGACGTCCGTCTCTCTGAGATACACGGAGGTACTCGCTGTCATCCGCTGCCACGGTTGAGCGACCTCCCGACGCGCTCGCCTCGTCGGCAGGTGGATCCAGGGCGTCGCCCTGGTCATGCTCTTTCGGATTCACCGTCATGGGCCTGCTGGCCTACGTACTCGCGACCAACTCCGCGCCTCAGCCGGAGGGTTGTCACCGAGAAGCGGCGAGACCCTCTTCGACGCAGGACATCACCGAGGGGCAGAAGCTCTTCCAGGCCAGAGCCTCATGGAGTACGGTCCATCCTGGGGCACGGCGGCTGGCCTTGGCCCCTGACTTCACTGCCGAGTACCTCCGTATGAGGCCACGAGCGTTAAGAACAGCTCGCCTCCAGGGCGTCAACGACCCGGCGGCCGCCACCAAAGGAGATGCTGCGGGACCAACCGCTCATGATCCCTCCACGGGAACCCTCGTGTGGACCGGATGAGCAGGTCAAGGCTGACAACGAGCGCCGTCTGGCCACTCACACCATAAGATGTTCGGGCCCGACGCCCACAGCCATGGTCTCAAGCCGATCTCATCACCGATCCCGCTCAGGTCAAGCAGGTGACGGCCTCTTCGGTTGGACCGCCTGGGGCTCGTCCGCGCAGCGCCCGGGTCACGACTACCGTACACAAACAACTGGCACGGAGTCCCCTGGTCGGTCAACGCGCCCACCGGAGACCCTCATGATCTGGTCGGTCCTGTCGATCGTCTCATCGGCGGAACCGGGTCATGCTCGCCATCTACGGCCGCTGGAGCCAGAAGATCGGCTGGCACTCGGAGGAGGCCCCCGGCCCCTGTCCCTTCCGGCAAACCGAGGAGATCGGGACGGACCAAGTCGCAGAGAGGTCGTGGCCTGGTACGTTCACCATCGCCGCCCTGTTCCTCGTCCAGACGCTCCTGCACCCTGCCGAGCACTACCGGCCGACGTGCTGTCGCTTCTTTCGGCTTCGACCTGGGCCGACTCCTGCCCCTTCTCTCTGGCTCGCACCTGGCACGTCCAGCTCTCATTGTTCTGGACCGCCATCTGGCTGCTCTGCGGCCGGCCTGTTCCTGACGCCGTTCATCGCCAGGGCGCGAGCCGAGGAGCAGCACGTCGGTGCGGGCCCTGTTCATCGCGGCCACGGTCGTCGTCGTGCCTCCTGCCTGGCCGAGGCTAGCCAGCACGGTCTGAGCTGGGCCAAGGGCCGCTGTTCTCCCAGCAGTGAGTACCGACCTGCCCTTCGTCTTCCAGGTCGCTGCTCACCCAGCCCCTGTTCGTCTGGGTGTTCATCATCTGGCGCGCCATGCGCCAGCGCCTGAGCAACGAGCACGTAGCCAACATGCCTGGCTGTTCATGTTCGCCGCCTGGCGAGTCCCCGGCCTCTACGCAGTGGGATGATGGCGCACCGGAACCCATGTCACTGTCGCCGAGTTCTGGCGCTTCTGGTGCGTGCACCTGTGGGTAGAAGGACTTCCTCGAGCTGTTCCTGCCACCGTCATGGTCGCCTACGTGTTCGTCCTCCTGGGCGTCGTCCGGAGAGGATCGCGCGCATCATTTTCGGCGGACATCATCATCCCGTACTCCGCCGGAGGCGTCGTATCGGCACCATGCACCATCTCTGCTTCTCCGGGACACCGGTAGAGCACATGGCTCTGGGGGCCTTCTTCGCGCCGCCGGCGATCCCCTGACCTTCCTGACGCGGAGGCCTGGGCCTTCATGCAGCTCGGTGCCAGCCGCCACGGCAAGGAGGCGTGCGCTTCCCGCACCGCTGGAGCCGTCATGTTCCTCATGGCCGTCGGCTGGAACTTCCTGGGCGCCGGCGTCTTCGGTTTCCTGGTCAATCTGCCCATCGTGTCCTACTACGAGATTGGGACTGCACTGACGGCCAACCACGCCCACGCCTCCATGATGGGGGTCTGGCTTCATGGCGCTGGCACTAAGAATGTTCGCCCTGCGCTACTGGTGCCGGCGGACAAGTGGCGAGAAGCTCGCAGAACCTCCTTCGGAGCCTCAACATCAGCCTGGCCTGGATGTGCTTCGCCACCTGCTGCCGCTGGGCATCCTCCAGCTGCGCACTCCTCGGTGGGCACGGGCTACTTCGAGGCCCGCCAGCTCACCTACGTCACCAACTCGGTCAACACGATCATCGGTGGGACGAATGCCCGGAGATCTCATCTTCATCATCGGCGGAGTCCTGCCCCTACCTCTGATCGCCTTCCTGGGACTGAGGAACTGGCGTCGCGGACGGACGGTGGACGCCTTCACTGCGAACGCCCTCTACGAGAGTCAAGGGCGGGCGCAAGGCCTGGCGCAGTGAGCGCGCGGGAGCCGGAACGACTGATGGGCTCACCCGATCTGAGCGTATGGCTCATCTCCGCCTACGCGCTCATCATGCTGGCCACTGCGTGGGTGCGCGGCATCCTCGGCTCACGCGATTCCGGCACTCGATGTCCTGGCGCCACTCGGACTTCGTCTACCACGACGATGTGTCGACGCTGGAGATGCCACGAGGACCAGTGGCTGTGGCCCCCGCCTTCGACCCGGACAAGCGCGTCATCCGCTACGAGGGCGCCTTACGCGATCTGCGGGCGCTGCCCGTCAGACACCTGTCATCCACCCCCGGCCCGCGGAGATCAGCGTCGTCGACCCGTGGCCCTATTCCGACGCCGGACGCTTCCATCGCGGTGTGGGCCTGGTCATCGCCTGCGTCGGCGTCTTCGTCCCGCTGCTGCTCATGGCGGCCTTTCGCGCCATCGGCGACCTCATCGTCCTGGGCACAACGGCCGTTGTCATCATTGTCACCGGGTCTGCTGCTGGCCCGCCACCTGTGGAACACTCCCGACAACGCACCGGCACCTGCGCGTCGGCTCAGGAGAACCGCGAGGACGAGGAGCCCGTCGTTCGGCGAGCATCGCCTCAACCGGGCCGGGTGCCGGTGACAATCGGCTCGCGCCTCGGGCTACCGTTCGGTGCGCGAGGCGGCCGAGGCGATCGCCGCCGCTCAGGCGCGTGCAGCGGCGCTCAGGGCGGACCGTGCGTGTCTCCTTCGTCGCCGAGTCTGATGGTGCCGGGAAGGCGGACGGCGGGACTGTCACCCCCGCAGAGCCCGAGCTGCGCGTGCTACCGCTCTGCGCACACGCGAGCGAGTCCCGATCTCAGGCGCCCGAACTCGGCTCGGACGGTGTCCGTGGCGGGGCCCGGCGCTCGTGGTCCTCGGCGTGGAACGGGCTGCACCGACTCCAGGGCCAGATGAGTCCGGACAGCCCTGCCCCGTTTCGACCCACCTTCCTGAGGACCCTCCATGACTACTCCCGCCGCCGCCATCGTGGCGCTCACCGTCGTCGCCGCTCGCCCTGGTGCTCTCGCTGCAAGATCATCACCCAGTGCACAGGCGGGGCATTGTCTTCAGACTGGGCGCCTGCGGCCCGTCTACGATCCCGGCCTGCACCTGGGTCGTCCCCTTCCTCGAGCGCCTGGTAAGAGGTTGACACCCAGTGGTCACCCTGACCATCCTCCCCAGGAGGTCATCACGGAGGACAACGTGCCGGCGCGTGTCAACGCCGTTGTCCTGTTCAATGTCACCGACCCGGTCAAAGCCGTCAGTGGCGGTGGAGAACACGCGATCGCCACCTCCAGATCGCCCAGACACACTGAGATCCGTCCTCGGGCGGGTCGACCTGGCCACCGTGCTCGCCCACCGCAGCGCCCTGAACGCCGACCTGCGCGACATCATCACGAGAAGCTCTCTGAGCCCTGGGGCGTGGAGGTCAGCGTCGTCGAGATCAAGGACGTCGAGATCGAGCAGATGCAGCGGGCCATGGGCCCGTGGGGCCGAGGCCGAGCGCGAGCGCCGCGCCAAGATCATCAATGCCCGCGGTGAGCTCCAGGCTTCCGAGGAGCTGCGCCAGGCGGCGGACACGTCTCGAAGTCACCGGCTTCCCTCCAGTTGCGCTACCTGCAGACCCTCTTGGAGCTCGGCGCCGACCAGAACTCCACGGTCGTCTTCCTCCCGATGGATCATCATCGGTCCGCTTCTGGAGCGTTTCAGGGCCGAGGCCGGTCTGCCGGGCGCAGACGAGGACGGCGAATGAGCTGGTGCACGGCGTCGCCGATGAAGACCGCGACCGCCGCCCACACCAGCACCATGGCCGCCCAACGGGCCGTCGGGATCTGCTCGTGGAAGACGACCCAGGCCAGGAGGAACTGGATGGTCGGGGCGATGTACTGCCCCATCCCCACAACCGACAACGGCACGCGCCGTGTTCCGGCGGCGAAGAGCAGCAGGGGCACGGGCCGTCGGGCCCCTGCCACGCCGAGCAGCGCCATGATTCTGCCAGCCCTGGCCGGGGGCCTGCCAGGCCGACTGCCCCTGCCAGGGGCCAGGTGGCTCAGATAGACCAGGGGCGATAGGCGTCACGACGGCGCTCTCCACCGTCAGTCCGGTCAGGGCGTCCACCTCGGGCCCGATCCGTTTCTTGACCAGCCCGTACAGGGCGAAGGAGAAGGCCAGGGCCAGGGAGATCCACGGCAGCGAGCCCTGGAGCACCACCAGGAGTACCACGGCGGTACTCGCCAGCGCGATCGAGACCCGGTGGACGGGGCGCAGCCGCTCGCGCAGGGACCAGCGAAGCCAGGGCGACCGTCACCAGCGGGTTGATGCGAAGTAACCCAGGGCGGCGTCGGCCGTGCGCGCGGTGTTGACGCCGTAGACGTAGACGAGCCCGGTTGACCGAGACCAGCAGGCCCGAGACGACCAGCGCTCCGAGCAGTCAGGGCGTGCGGCAGACGCGGGCCAGACTCGCCCAACGGCGGCGCGCGGCGATGAGCACCAGACAAGTGCCCAGGGTCCACACGATCCGATGACCGATGATCTCCACACTGCCGGCCGCGGACAACAGGTGGAAGTAGGGGGAAGACGCCCGCACAGGGTGTAGCAGCCGATGACCAGGGCCATCCCGGCCCGTCGAGCCCCACCGATGCCGGCTCCCGGACTGCTGCGGGAGCACCTGGGCGCTGGTGGGTTCGGGATCCGAGGATGGTGCGGTGGGGGAGGAGGTCATTGTGATCTGTTCCTGATCCGTTCGCGCTCGGGGGATGGCGACGATGTCGCGCCATCGCTCCGCGTAGCATAGTGAAGTGCGCTGGACGGCCTCGGAAGGGCTCGCTCTTCTGCGGGCGAGGACGGTGCGCCGATCGGTCACGATCGCTCAGTCCGGGACCTCGCAGACCCGGCGCCCCCGCACGTGAAGGAGCTCCGCCATGGCCGACGCCGCCCGCGCCTGCAAGGTCGCCGACCGCATTCATGAGACCGTCGCCCGCCTCCTGCAGGGGCGCATCAGGACCCGCGCCTGGGCTTCGTCACCATCACCGATGTCCGCGTCACCGGTGACCTGCAGCAGGCCACCATCTTCTACACCGTCTACGGCAGCGACGAGGAGCGCGAGGAGACGGCCGAGGTCTCTGCGCTCGGCCAAGGGCCTCATCCGCTCCGAGGTGGGCAAGGCATTTGGGGAATCCGCCTCACCCGTCCCTGACCTTCCAGCTCGACGCCCTGCCCACGACCGCCAAGACCCTCGAGGACGCCCTGGCCCAGGCCCGCGTGCGCGACGCCCAGATCGCCAAGGCCGCCGAGGGTGCCCACCTATGCGCGGGCGAGGCCGACCCCTACCGCCACGACGACGAAGATCGACTGAGGGCCGACGAGGATGACGAGCGACGACCGTTCAGGAGCCCGCCCTGGGCGCCGAGGGCCCGTGAGCGTGCCCGAACGCTCTGAGCCGGCAGGGATGGCAACCGGGACATGCGCCGGCGCCGCCCCGATGTCGCCCCGCGGCGCTGCCACGGCTGCTGACGGAGTCCTCCCTGGTGGACAAGCCCCGGGACTGAGCCCAGCCACGACGTCGTCGGCGTGACTCGGCGCCTGGCCGCCACTCAGCAGGTGGGCCACGCCGGCACCCCTCGACCCCATGGCCACCGGTCTGCTGGTCCTGGGCATCGGGCGCGCCACCCGCTTTCCTCACCTACCTGGTGGGGAGCGGACAAGACCCACGTGAGTCCACTATCCGCCTCGGGATGGAGACCACCACCGAGGATGCCGAGGGCCGGGTCATCGCCGCTCGCGGTTGCCGGATCGACGACCTGATCGAAGGCCGCCTGCAGGAGGCGCTGGCGAGGTCTAACCGGGCGGATCCAACAGGTGCCCAGTGCCATCTCGGCCATCAAGGTCAACGGTGTGCGCGCCTACAAGCGGGTCCGTGACGGCCAGGACGTCGAGCTGGAGGCCAGGCCCGTCACCATCCATGAGCTGCGGCTGACCGGAGAGCCCCGCCAGGCTGGTGATCGACCTCCCGGCGCCGCGGCAGGAGATGCCTCAGCGGACGCCGAGGACGGAGCGAGGGGCGAGGTCAGGTCGTGGATCTCGCATCGTGGTCTCTTGCTCGTCGGGCACCTACGTGCGCGCCCTGGCCCGGACCTGGGCCGGACCCTGGGGTGCGGCGCGCACCTGATCGCGCTGCGGCGCACCGGCGTCGGCCCTTCGACGTCGGTCAGGCCCCACCCTGACGGCGCTGTCCGAGCAGGTCGAGACCGACGCCGCTACCCCCGATCCCCGTGGAGTCACCACAGTCCCCTTGGAGGAGGTGGCCCGGCGCTGCTTCGAGCGGCTGGACCTCACCGAGGCCGAGGCCCGTGGGCTGCGGTTCGGCCAGCCCCTCGACGTCGCGATCCTGGAGCGGGCCCAGTCGCCTGTGGGCAATACGGTTCCGGTTGCTCCAAGGAGGCCCTGGGGCAGCGGGTCGTCGCCGGATTCGCCCCCGATGGGCGACTCGTGGCACTGTTGACGCCTCGAGGCTCGCGCGCCCGCCCGGTCCTGGTCCTCGACCCGGCCTGAGACGCGACAGATGGAGACCACCAGGTCCTCCGGCGCGAGCGGACACCCTATATGAGCGTTCCTTCAAGGAGGCATGATGAGCCAGACCGGTGGATGCGGCTGCGGATGCGGCGGTCACGGCAAGCAGAGCGAGCAGGACGAGCGGGCGGCCGCTCCCGCGGTTGCCCAGCCCCTGGGCGAGGGCTATCGGCCGGAGCCGTGCAGGCTCCCCGGAGGCCGTGGACGCCGTCGCCATTGCCGCGGCGGTGACGACCGCGCTGGGGGGCCGCTCCGCAGGGCGTCACCCCCGGGCACAAGGCCGGCAACCCCACTGGGTCTGCGCGACATCTCCGCCCCGGCCTCAACCGGTGGCGGCTGCGGCTGCGGCGGCCACTGAATCCGGCGCGTCACACGCTACGGCGTTGGAGGGCCTCGGTGACGGAGACCAGGCGCGCGGGAGCCTCGTTTCCCGGTAACGTCCCAGGCGGAGATCTTCCTCGATCCGGCCGTCCACGGCGCACCAGGACTCGGTCCGCCCTGGCCGCCACCTGCGTCATGGGTGACCATGACGGTCGTCCCGAGGCATGCACTTCGCCGAGTAGGTCGGTACTCTGCAGCGCGGTGGCTGGAGTTGAAGCGCGCCGGTGGGACTGTCGGCGAAGACGATCCCGGGGTCGTTGATCAGCGCCCTGCAGATGCCTGCCCGCTGGAGCTGGCCGCCGGAGACCTCGGTGACGCCGCTGGCGGCTAGCTCGGCGATCCCCATGCGCTCCATGAGCTCCTTTCCGCGCGCCGTGACCTCAGGGCGCGGACGCAGCCCCGCCAGGAACCCGGGCAGGACGATGTTGTCCAGCAGACACGGAGTCGTCAGCGATGAGCCTCGCTGGAAGACGAAGCCGAAGCGCGTCAGCCGCAGTGCCGCCAGCTCCTTCTCGCTCAAGGTGGTCATTTCGGTGTCTCCCAGGAGCACCGAGCCGTCTGTGGGACGATCCATTCCACTCAGGCAGTGCAGGAGCGTTGACTTCCCGGAGCCGGAGGGCCCCATGATGGCGACGAACTGCCCCTTGCTCGATGTCTAGACTCAAGGTCCGTCGAGGACCGGGGAGTCGTAGCTCTTGGACAGGCTACGGGCGCGAAGGGCGGGGCCCGCGGTACTCGGCCGGTTTCGCGCTCGCAGCGTTCGAGCGGGTGCTGGTCGGGTTCGAGGTGCTCATCGGTCTCTCTCATTCGCCGGTGGTCAAGGTCGTGGACGAGGGGACATGGTGCGCAGGCGCCTGAGGCCGAGACTGCGCCGATGACGGTGGCCAGTCAGTGCGCCCGGCAGACCAGTCCCACCAGCCACGGGTTGGGGAGAAGCTGAAGATCGGGTGCTCCGCGAGGATCATGGCTGCTCCGATCGCGGAGCCTCCCAATGGAAGGTGCCCAGGAGCCCCAGAGCGATACCGGTCAAGGCCAGGACGCCGAAACAGATGAGGTACTGGCGGGCGATGGCGCCTGGTGCAGCCCAGCGCCATGAGAACGCCCAGCTGAGGCCTCTCCCTCGACACGATCAGGACCGTGAACAGGGACGGTGATGAGGGAAGGACAGTCCCAGTGCGATGGCGCAGGCCATCATGGTGATGCGGTGAACCTGGGAGCCGGTGGCCCCGAAGAACTGGGAGGCGTACTCGCTCATGCTCGATCGCCTGGACGCTCCGGGTACTTCTCGTTCAGATCACGGGCGAAGGCGCTGGCTGGATCTGTGGAGTGGGCATCAGCGTAGATGATCTGCCACAGCGCGGGGGCACCGTCGTCGAAGGTGGCCTTGGCGGTCTTCCTGCTGTTGGTGATGTCCTGGTAGACGCCCGTGACCGTGAGTTCCTTGTCTCCGCCGGCGGTCTGCACGGTGACCGTGGATCCTCCTTGGCTCCTGTGGCCTCGGCCTGGCTGTAGGACAGGGAGACCTCCTCGTCCGTGGTGGGACCGCGCCCGGAGATGTACTTCATGGGGAAGGCCTCATGGTTCCCGATATCGATGATCACCGGCTCCCAGCCGCCGCTGCTCGTAGACATCTTGTAGCTGCGGCAGCACTGTGGCATGCCGGGATGATACGGGGGTCGGAGTCGACCTCCTTCTCCACGAGTGGCCAGATCCTGGACCCCGGTGCGCACGTCGATGCGCAGATCCGCTGGCCGACTCCCAGGTGAGGTGGCGACCTGCGGATTACTCAGGGTGGTGGAGACGTTGGTTGGCAGCACCATGGTGAAGGTGCACAGCGCCAGGACGCCGAGCAGCAGCGCGTTGGAGGCGCAGCGCCTCACGCGCGCCGAGCCACACCTGGACCGGAAGACGGCGCACGCCACTGAGCCTCCACCGCTGGCGACGCGGGGCGCAGGAGGCGCTGGTGCCGCTGCGCAGGGCCTCGATCGCCGAGATTCGACCGATGCGTCGCAGGGACAGGCACGTGAAGCCGACGATGACCGCGCCCAGGAACCAGCACCGCGAGAATGGGGATCCCCACGCTCCAGACGGTCCTGGGCGGCGTGCCCGGTAGATGGGGTCGTAAGGGCCTCCAGCTTTGTTGCCAGGGGCTGGCCCGCCGCGTAGCCAACGATCGCTCCCACCGCTGACAGGGGCCAGGTACTTGAGCACGTAGAGGCGGCGTATCCGGCTGTGAGGCGCTCCGATGGCCTTGAGCACGGCGATTTGCGCCAAGTCCGATTCGATGGCCGCCAGCACTGTGTAGCGCAGCGCGAGTATGGCGACCACGGCCAGCACGATCCGCCACCACGAGGGCCACGGCCACAATGAGCATGGTGTTCAGGGAGTTCATGAGTTGAATCATCGAGGAGCTGATGTTGACGCCGTTGCTGGGCAGGCCCGCTTCCTTATAGCTGTTGACGACGGTTCCGGGGCGGGCGCCGTCCGCCAGGTCGAACTCGAAGAGGTACTCGGGCTCCTTTGATCTGCTGCTCCAGGGTGGAGAAGTCCTCGGGTGAGACCACCAGTCGTTTGGAGGGGATCATGGCGGCATTCATCTGCGCGTCCCGCGCGAAGCCCACCACTTTCAGTGTTGTCGTCCTGCCCTCGGCGGTGACGGTAACGGTATCGCCGATGTCGATGTTGGTGTCTTCGATCGCCCGGTAGTGGACCGGCAGAACCACCTCGCCCGGACCCGGGTCTACGGGGTTGCCGTGATCGTCAGAGCAGCAGGTCGAATCGTTTTGGGGGCGGTGACGAGGCGGGCTCGGTGTGGGACTCGCTCTGGTTGCGGCCGTTAATCGTCAGCTCTTGGCGCGGTACCGGCGGGGTCTTGATCACCTGGTGGTCGGCGACGTCACCAGCCTCAGCCCACTGGTCGACGAGCCTGCAAGGTGTCGTCGTCGATCCGGCCGGTGTGCATCTGCACCAGGTCCGGCAGCAGCCTCGGGTGGACAGCCGGCTCGTTGCGGCGAGGCTGTCCACGACCAGGAAAGTACCGGCCGACATCAGTGTGGCCGCTGGCGCGATGAGGGCGGTCAAGGTGGCGGCCCGACGGCGCCTCGCGCCAGGTCGGCCTTGAGCGAGTCGCATCAGCATGGCATCCGGCCTCCAGAGGGTCTTCGACTTCGGTCTTGCGTAGTCCTGGGAACGGATTCATGTACTAACCGACTGGCGGTCGGTATCGAGAATAGACCGACGGTCGAAAACCGTCAAGGCGTGTCGGAGACCTCGAGGTCGCGCCCGGCGGTACGGCCGTGGCAGGGTTGTCCCGCACGAGCGGCCGTCCCCGCCCTTTGCGCCGCGGGGGTGGCAAGCGCAGAGTGCGGCCAGGAATGCGTAACAGGGACGCGAGAGCGCCCCGCGGGCAACACGAGAGCAGGGATATCGACGGTGGAGGTCTGGTACGGCGCCGAGCGGGTGCCAGCGAGCCTGAGCGCGCCGGGCGGAGTGGGCGCCGTGGTCACCATGGGCATCTTCGACGGCGTCCACCACCGCGGACACCAGGCGGTCCTGGGACGCGTTGATCGAGCTGGCCGACGAGCTCGCCCGCGGCGGTGAACGGCCTCTGGCCGTGGCGGTCACGCTTCGACCCGCATCCCGCAGCGTCCACCGGCCGGAGGTGGACCTGCCCCTCATCACCTCCCTGACCGACCGCCTCGCCTCACTGAACGACCTCCTCGGCCTCGACGCGGTCCTGGTCATCACCTACACCCTCGACTTCGCCGCCCAGAGTCCCCAGGACTTCGTGCGCACCTGGCTGGAGGGCTGCTCGGAGCCCGCGCGGTCGTCGTCGGGGACGACGTGCGCTTCGGATGCCGCAACTCCGGGGATGCCGCCACTCTGGAGGAGATCGGGCGGGCCGACGGCTTCGCGGTGGAGATCGTCTCCAAGATCCGCTCGGAGGAGGGACGGCGCTGGTCGTCGACCTGGATCCGCCAGTGCCTCAAGGGCGGGAACATGGGCCAGGCGCGCCAGTCCTGGGCCGCCCCCACCGCCCTGCGCGGCGTCGTCGTGCGGGGCTGCGCCGCGGACGCGAGTTGGGTTTCCCCACCGCCAGCCTGGAGGCCGCCACCGCCGGCGTCGTGCTGCGACGGCGTCACGCCGGTTGGCTGGTGCGTGGAGGCGGCGCGCGACGGAGGCGGAGCGGCGGCTGCCCGCCGCCATCTCCATCGGAACCAACCCCACTTCGACGACGTCCCCCGGCGAACGGTCGAGGCCCACGTCCTGGGGCGAGCCGACCTCAACCTCTACGGCGATCGAGATCGATCGAGCTCGTCGAGGCGTCTGCGCCACATGCTGGCCTTCGACGGACTGGACCCGCTCCTGGTCCAGATGCGCGCCGACATCGAGGGACACCGCCCGGATCCTGAGGTCCCGGTGCCCGAGCCGATCCGTCCGAGGACGTCACCGCGCAGTAGCCCTGCTGCCGCCGCGCCGGAGGGCAGCGGGGGAGCCTTTCCGGCGCCGACGTGAGGAGCCGAGGGCGGCGTCCCAGCTCTGCCCTGGGATTGTGCCGGTTCGCACAAAGACCGGCGCGGTTGGTGGGCGGCGGCGCTGGTATGGTTAGCGGGCCGTCGATCGGCCACGGATACCCCATGCCCGGGAGAACCTGCCCCGGCGCTCCGTGCAACGAGACCCGAAGGAGTCCGCATGTCGGTTACCCCCGAGCGCAAGCAAGAGATTATCGCCGAGTAGCGCCACCACGAGGGGCGACACGGGCTCGGGGTCCAGGTCGCCATCCTCACCGAGCGCATCTCCAGCCTCACGGAGCACTTCAGGGCCACACCCACGACCACCACTCGCGTCGCGGCCTCTACCTGCTCATCGGTAGCGCCGTCGCCTCCTGGACTACCTCACGAAGGGAGGACATCGAGCGCTACCGCGCACTCATCGCCCGCCTCGGCATCCGCCGCTGGGCGCGCTGACGAGCCGCGAGCCGTGCGGCCCGGCTCCCCTGGACGGGAGCCGGGCCGCACCGCATTTCCGGTGCTTCGCCCACGCTCTCAGAGCAGCGATGTGTAGAGCGCCTTGATGTCCTGCACGGGTCACGGGACGCGGGTTGCCCAGCGCGTGCGCTCGTCGAAGGCGTCATCGGTCGGGGCCTCGACGCCGTCGGCCCTCCTCCGACCTCGGAGATCCGTGTGGGGTTGCCCAGGTCCCGCGTCAGCTGGGCCACGGCCTCCACGGCGGCGGTGCGCGCCTCGTCGAGCGGCATCGTCCGGGCGCCAGGCGACCCGAAGGCCTCGACGATGTCGCGGCTTCTCCCCGGTGTGCTCGGCGTTGAAGGGCCGTGACCGGGGCCAGGAGGATCCCGTTGGCCACCCCGTGCGGGGCGTTTGCGCCCGCCCAGCGGGTGGGCCATGCCGTGGACCAGGCCGGGCCCGACGTTGGGTAGGCCATGCCGTTGATGTGGGCCGCCAGCCCCATCTGCTCCGACGGCGTCGGCGACTCGCTGGCCGCGGCGCGCAGGTTTCGCCGCGATCATCTGGATCGACGCAGGCACAGAGCGTCGGAGAGCCCCCAGGCACCTGGCGTGATGTAGCCCTCGATGGCGTGGGTGAGGGCGTCCAGCCCGGTGGCGACCTTGGTGAGCGGGGCATGCCGTCCATGAGGTCGGGGTCGACGATGGCCAGGACCGGGATGTCGTGGGGTCGACGCACACGAACTTGCGCTGCTGGAGGTGTCGGTGATGACGTAGTTGATGGGTGGTCTCGCTGGCCGTGCCCGCGAGTCGTGGGCACGCCGGATCGATCGGTACGCCCGGCCGGGTGGTGACCAGGCCTCGAGGCTCAGCACGTCCTCGAAGTCGTTGGTGGCGATGACCGAGATCGCCTTGCATCGTGTCCTGGTGACCGTCTCCCAGGCCGATGAGCAATATCGGCGCCCGAGGCCCGGAAGGCTGCCAGAGCGGCCTGGACCTTCTCGATCGGCGGGTTGACGATCGTCGGAGAAGATCTCCAGCCGATGCCGGCCTTATCGAGCAGGTCGGTGATGCGGGTCGCGCGTACCATTGTCGGCCAGGACCGGGTCGGTGACGATGAAAGCCCCTGGTCAGGCTCCCGGCGGGTCGATCTCGGGGCGATAGGGCGATGGCGCCCCTGCCGAAGTAGCCGGTCTGGTTGAAGATCATGCGGTAGGTCATCGTTGACGCTCCTGAAGAGAGACGAAGACAGAGATTCTTGTTCTGTCATTACCTTGTACTTTGCCACGCTGGAGCAGGTGCGATCCAGGATCGGCGGTCCTGCGCGTCTCATCTCACGTGGCGCCCGGTGGTGCTCATCGGCATCATGAGGGTCGCGCACGATAGAATCTGCGCGCTGAGCCCTCGGCGCGTTCCCGGCGTGAGAGCCGGTGAGGAGCACGAGGACCGCAGCCCTGCTTCGGGAAGAGACCCGAGGCGGCCGGCCCGTCGGTTTTTCGGTGGTGGCCTCCGGAACCGCGCCCGCGCCGTCGGATCATGGTGATCCGAGCGTGGGACGACTCGGCTCCGTGGGCCTCGATCGAGGCCACGGACCGGCACGACGATCGCGAGAAAAGAGACTTCATGTTCATTGACGACCCCGAGGTCACCGCCGCCGAGGCAGTGATCGACAACGGCTCCTTCGGCAAGCGCGTGGTGCGCTTCGAGACGGGCCGCCTGGCCAAGCAGGCAGCTGGAAGCGCCATGGCCTACCTCGACGGCGAGACCGCCGTTCTGTCCGCCACCACCGTGGGCAAGCACCCCAAGGACCAGTTCGACTTCTTCCCCTGACCGTGGACGTCGAGGAGCGCCAGTACGCGGCCGGTCGCATCCCCGGCTCCTTCTTCCGCCGCGAGGGCCGCGCCGGAACCGCCGCTATCCTGGCCTGCCGCCTCATCGACCGCCCGCTGCGTCCCTCCTTCGTCAAGGGCCTGCGCAACGAGGTCCAGGTCGTTGAGACCGTCCTGGCCATCCATCCCGACGACGACTACGACGTCCTGGCCATCAACGCCGCCTCCATGTCCACCGAGATCGCCGGCCTGCCCTTCTCCGGGCCCGTGGCCCGGCACCCGCCTGGCCCTCATCGACGGGCACTGGGTGGCCTTCCCCCGCTACTCCGAGCAGCAGCGCGCCACCTTCCAGATGGTCGTGGCCGGCCGCGTCCTGGAGTCCGGCGACGTCGCCATCATGATGGTCGAGGCCGGCGCCACCGAGCACGCCTGGGAGCTCATCAACGCCGGTTCCGTGGCCCCCACCGAGGCTGTCGTCGCCGAGGGTCTGGAGGCCGCTCAAGCCCCACATCAAGGCCCTGTGCGAGGCCCAGCTCGAGGTCGCCCAGCACGCCTCGAGCCCACCGCCGAGTTCCCTCTCTACCTGGACTACTCCGACGAGCAGTACGACGCCGTCGAGAAGGCCGCCGAGGCCCACGGCCTGGCCGGGGCCATCGCCACCGAGGGCAAGCAGGCCCGCGACCTGGCCACCGACGCCGTGCGCGACGAGGTCCTGGCCGAGCTGGCCGAGTCCTTCCCCACCGAGGAGGACACCAAGGCCCTCAAGGCCGCCTTCCGCTCCGTGACCAAGAAGATCGTGCGCCATCGCACCCTCACCGAGGCGTGCGCATGGACGGGCGCGGACTGAAGGACATCCGCACCCCTGGCCGCCGAGGTCGAGGTCCTGCCCCGCGTGCACGGCTCAGCCATCTTCGAGCGCGGTGAGACCCAGATCCTGGGCGTGACGACCCTCAACATGCTGCGCATGGAGCAGCAGGTGGACGACCTCTCCCCGGTCACCCACAAGCGCTACATGCACAATTACAACTTCCCGCCCTTCTCCACCGGCGAGACCGGCCCGCGTGGGCGCCCCCAAGCGCCGCGAGATCGGCTACGGCAACCTGGCCGAGCGGGCCCTCGTGCCCGTCCTGCCCACCCGCGAGGACTTCCCCCTACGCGATCCGCCAGGTCTCCGAGGCCCTGGGCTCCAACGGCTCGACCTCCATGGGCTCGGTAGTGCGCTTCCACGCTGTCGCTGCTCAACGCCGGTGTCCACTGCGCGCCCCCGTGGCCGGAATCGCCATGGGCCTCATGCACGAGGTCATCGACGGCGAGACCAAGTGGGCCACCCTCACCGACATCCTCGGCTCTGAGGACGCCTTCGGGGACATGGACTTCAAGGTCGCCGGAACCCGCGACTTCATCACTGCCCTCAGTTGGACACCAAGCTGGACGGCCTGCCCTCCGAGGTCCTGGCCGGTGCGCTCGGCCAGGCCCGTGACGCCCGCCTGTTCATTCTCGACGTTCTGGCTCAGGCCATCGACGCTCCCGACGAGATGGCCCCACCGCCCGCGCGTCCTGGCCGTGCGCATCCCGGTGGACAAGATCGGCGAGGTCATCGGCCCCAAGGGCAAGATGATCAACCAGATCCAGGAGGACACCGGCGCCGACCTCACGGTCGAGGACGACGGCACCGTCTACATCGGCGCCTCCGACGGCCCCTCGGCCGAGGCCGCTCGCGACGCCGTCAACGCCATCGCCAACCCGCAGATGCCCGAGATCGGCGAGCGCTTCGTGGGCACCGTGGTCAAGACCACGACTTTCAGCGCCTTCGTGTCGCTGACCCCCGGCAAGGACGGCCTGCTCCACATCTCCCAGATCCGCCGGCTCGTGGGTGGCAAGCGCGTGGAGAACGTCGAGGACGTCCTGAATGTGGGTGACAAGGTCCAGGTCGAACTGGCCGAGATCGACCAGCGCGGCAAGCTGAGCCTGCACGCGGTCCTCACCGACGAGCAGCTCGCCGCCGAGGCCGAGGGCGAGGCGGCCTGCAAGGCCTCCCGCGAGCAGACCGCGTCCGCGAGCGCGAGAGCCGTGAGAGCAGGGGACGGCGACGGCGAGCAGCCGCGCCGCGAGCGCCGCCCGCGCCGTCGTCGGATGCGCACCGCCGATTCCTCCGAGGATGAGTGAGGCCCGCGCATCGGCGCTAGCCGGCTGACGCGTGCTCGACATGTCCCCGCCTGGTCCGCTGGATCGGGCGGGGACACCGTCGTCATGTAGCGCGTTCGCTGCGCGCGGCAGAGCGCTGCCGGGTGCAGGGAACGACACCGGGCACCGGTCCCCGCTAGTCTTCGCGGGTGACCAGCAGACATGCGAGCCGACTTAGCCCGGGCCGGCGGCCTCCGCGCCATCGGTCGATCTTCCCTTCGATCCCTCGCGACGGGGGAGTCCTCAAGCTCGACCGACTACTCGAGGTGGAACTGCGGAGGGGGCGGCCCGGCCGCGACGGTCACCGAGCTCACCCTGCACGACGACGGTGCGCTCACTCGCCGCTCCGTCCTGCCCGGCGGTGTGCGGGTCATCACCGAGTCCGTCCCGGGCCTGCGCTCGGCCTCCATCGGCATGTGGTTCGGCGTCGAAGCCGCGACGAGGCGCCCGGGCAGGAGGCTCCACCCACTTCCTGGAGCACCTGCTGTTCAAGGGCACCGCCACGCGCGACGCCCACGACATCGCCGAGGCCTTCGACATGATCGGCGGGGAGTCCAACGCCGCCACCTCCAGAGCACACCTCCTACTACGCCCGCGTACTCGCCCCAGACGGCATGGCGGCCCTCGACGTGCTCGCCGACATGGTGACCTCCTCGCTTCTGGAGCCGACCGACGTGGAGACCGAGCGCGGCGTCATCGTCTCCGAGCTCGCCGACGCCGCCGACGATCCCGCCGACGTCGCCCAGGAAGCCTTCGCCCGCGCCGCCTTCGGCGAGGACACGCCGCTGGGCCGCCCTATCGGCGGCACCAATGAGACCGTCACCGCCGTGCCGCGCGACGCCGTGTGGGAGCACTACAGGCGCACCTACGCCTCCGACACCCTCGTGGTGGCGGCCGCCGGCGCCGTCGACCACGACGAGGTCTGCGAACGGGTCCTGGCCGACCTGGCCACGGCCGGCTGGGACGCCTCGCCCGATGCCGCCCCGCGCGAGCGCCGCTTCGAGATCGAGCCCTTCACGGCCCTGGACGTCCACGACATCACCGTTCCGCGTGAGAGCGAGCAGACCCACCTGTACCTAACCTGCGAGGGCATCGCCGTACGCGACGAGCGGCGCTGGGCTGTGAGCGTGCTCACCACCATCCTGGGCGGCGGCATGTCCTCGCGCCTGTTCCAGGAGGTGCGAGAGAAGCGCGGCCTGGCCTCCACCACCTACGCCTTCGACACCTCCTGCGCCGGTGCCGGCGCGTTCCGGGCTCTACGCGGGCTGCGCCCCTGGAGACGTCGATGAGGTGTGCGCCGTCACGATCGGTGAGTTCGAGAGCTCGCCGAGCACGGTGCCACCGAGCGAGGAGATGACGCGGGCCCGCGGCCAGCTGCGCGGGGCCATAGTGCTCGGGGAGAGGACTCCCTGGCGCGCATGGGGCGCCTGGGGCGGGCCGAGGTCGTCACCGGGCGCCTGCGCTCCATGGAGAGAACCTGCGTCGCCTGGGCGCTGTGACCCCTGAGGGAGGTTCGGGGAGATGGCTGTCTGGCTGGTGGAGCACAAGCGCGCCCGCATCCTCGTGGGTCCCGGCCGACTGACGCTGCCGACTACTATACGGGGCCCATGGACCCGTTCATCAGCACTGCCGGAGCCAGAAGAGGGCTGAGTGTCCAAATCGGTGACAAAGGCGCGGGTCGCTTTCATCCAGCCGATACGCAACCGCATGATTCAGGTTCTCCAGCCTGCGCTCTAAGAGGTGGAGGTCCTTTGTCTCCGATATGGACACCAACAGGCTGATTCCAGTCGTCGGCCCCTGGTGCTACTGGGTTCGCGTGGGCCCGGGTCTTCGGTCAGCGACGGATGCCGAAGGCGGCACTGATGAGGCTGGTCGAAGGCGCGGTCGAGCAGGACACGACGCGCGGCAATGAGGGGCCTCGCCATAAATCCCACGGCGTAGCGGGTCCGGGGATGGCGGGCGGTGACGATCTTGACGATGGTGCGGGCGATGACATCCGGCGGGGAGAAGCGCCGCAGGTTCGATTCCCCGCGCATGGAGCCAGCCGCGGCCCGGATCTGGTCGGCGTAGGCACTGCCCTCGGCCGTGGCCTCCAGGTGGTCGGCGGCGATCGCGTACCACTCGGTGCGGATGCACCAGGTTCGACCACGACGACGTCGATGCCGAAGGGGCGCAGCTCCACTGCGCAGATGCGTCGCTCAGGGCCTCGACGGCGTACTTGGTGGCGTGGTACCAGCCGCCCAGCGGCGTGGTCAGCTTTCCCACCCATGGAGGAGATGTTGATGATGGTGCCTGAGCCCTGGGTGCGCATGTGCGGGGTGATGAGCTGGGTGAGGCGACCCAGACCGAAGACGTTGACCTCGAACTGGCGGCGGGCCTCGTCGATTGGGACGTCCTCGATGGTCCCCGTAGGAGCCGTAACCGGCGTTGTTGACCAGGACGTCGATGCGGCCGGTCTCCTCCAGGATGCGGTTCACGCCGGCGGTCATGGAGGCGTCGTCGGTGACGTCCATGGCCAGCGGGCGGATGTCGTCGGCGGTCAGGGCCTGGAGACGGTCGGTGCGGCGGGCCGCGCCGTGAGACGATGCTGGCAGTGCCTGGAGCTTGCGGGCGGTGTCCTCGCCGATGCCGGAGGAGGCACCGGTGACGAGGCTGTGCGGGTCGCACCGTGGTTTGCGACGTTCTCCGAAGAACTTTCGGTGGAGGTCGTGGGGGCGCTCGGGCGGGCGGTGGTGGTCATCGTCTGAGGGTGTCCTCTCGCTAACATGAATCATCGTTCAGGTACTATCGTGAACGTAGATTCATGTTTGTGCAAGTGAGATGCTCAGCACGCTATCGAGCAGGCCTGAGGAAAGGGAGAAGGATGGCTCGGGTTACCCATGCGTGGTCTGAGCGGACTGAGACGGTGACGGCAACGAGCGGCATGACCTCGGAGCGCTCGACAAGGCGTGCCGACGCGGTGCGCAACCGGACCTCCATCCTGGAGGCCGCCAGGCAGCTGGTCACCGAGCAGGGGACTGAGGTCGCCATGGGGGAGATCGCTCGGGTGGCCGGCGTTGCCGTCGGCACGCTCTACCGGCACTTCCCCAACAAGGCGAAGCTGCTCGCAGCGGTCGTCAACGAGTACGTCGAAGCCCTGGCCGATGACGCTCAAGACGCCTGGGCGCGCGTCGAGGCTGGCCGGTCCGACGCCGACCAGGAGCTCATGGGGTTCCTGGAGCGGGCCCTGGAGATGATCTCCCGGAGCCATGCTGCCAAGACCGTTGCTCGGGCTCTGGGGGTGGAGGTGGAGTACACCGAGCCGGAGACCTCGCGCCACCGAGGCGTTGGGAGCTCCTCATCGAGGAGGGGCGGGCGAGCGGGTCGGCTGCGACGAGACCTCACCGTCCTCCGACCTCTACGTCCTCATGGTCTTCTACCCCGGCGACGGTCTCTCCCGAGGTTCGTCGGCGCTGGCTCGAGCTCATCCGCCCCGGTCTACTGGGGCACTGCGGGTCAAGACGGCCCCCGCAGCGGGTAGGTCGGAGTCGCTGGGGTGGGGCCATGACGATTCGCGTAGCTGGGCGCCGCCGGGCGCATGGGATCGACCGTCTGCCAGGCGGTGGAAGACGCTGAGGGCCTCGAGCTCGTGGCCCGCTCGCGTAGCTCATCAGGGTACGTCCCATGAGCAGTGATCCTTTCGTGTCATCACTGCCTCCATCAAACCCGGGGCTTGACAACGCCGAACGCCTCGATTCACCTGGATGGACGCCCATGCAGCGAGGCCACCACGAGACACCATTACCCTCCGCCCAGGGCGATGACGAGCGTTGCTGCGCGCCAGCGGGAGGCTGGTCGGTGTGCATCGTCCAGCGCGTTCGGCAGGGGCTGCGCGAGATCGCGTTGAGTGCCACGCTCGCGGCGAAGAACGCGAACGCCACCCAGGTCAAGACGATCACCGCTGCACTGTCTCCGGCCGGGAGAACACCCGCACGGCTGAGCAGCAGGCCGCCAACCCGCGTACACCAGCACCGACGCCGCACTGGCGACGCGGAGCCCGCGCGGCAGAACGTGGTGCGTGCCGCCCCACGCGAAACGGCCTAAGGGAGGCCCCGACGCGGCGAGGATCTGCATGACGGCGAGCGCCGCCAGCAGCGCGAGCGCGACGACAAGAGCGATGGCGGTCATGCGGTTTCCTCTCGTCGAGCCTCTACATTGCAGAGCTACATGCGCGCGGATGCCGTGGTCCAGGGTCGCCCGCCGTTAGTGGTAGACCTGCTGGACGTCGTCCGAGACCTCTGTAGCATCGAGTTCCGCTGCCAACGAGGCGAGCCGATCGGCATCCGCCGCGATCCTCCTGCGCAGCACCGCGACGCACGTACGCACGCCGGTCGGCTGCGAAAGCCGTCCGAGCAAGCAGACCTTCGCGAGCATCGTCGGCTCGGCATCGGAGGCGGTGACCGGCGCGTGCATCCACTCGCGCCACCTGCTGGCTGGCATCGTTACGACGTAGATCTTCTTGCGCCGACGAAGTCGTCGGCGTCGAGATCGTCACCCACCCATGCGACTCCAGCTGCCCGAGCGCGCTGGATACTCCCGAAACGGCGGTGTAGAACGGCGAGATGCCCGCAGCGAACTGTTTTCGCGCATGTCGTGGGCAGGAGCGACCCATCCAACAGGATGCCGAGGATCAAGAACCGCATGAGGTCGATGAACGGATTCAGCCCCCAAGACCCGGACGCTGCCCTGGGTGGGCCGGCGGGGAGACCTGCCAGCATCTCCGCACGGTCGTGGTCTTACCGGCGCCGTTCGTGCCCAGCAGACGAAGGTCTCCCGCGCGGAGCTGCAGGTCGATGCCGTCAACCGCCGTCTTGCTCTCTGTGCCGCTTTCGACGGGTGCCGGGCATCGACAGCCAGAGGCGGAGTCGCGGTATCATCATTCGCTCCTCGATCGTGGGCCGTGCTCGGCCGGGTAGCGCGCTGGTAAGGCTCTTCCTGGTCACGGTCACTCCTGAGAGTTCCCGGTCGGCTCGGCGAGTCCGAGCAGGCTGGCGCGTCTCGCGCAGCCACTCCCGTTCGGCCTCGGCATGGACCAGGCCGATTGCGCAGGGTCGCCGTCTGCAACAGCCCCCATCAGGTCATCGGACCTGATCGTGATCGGGACAACGTGGTCAACGCCTCGTTCATCTGAGCGCTTCCCACTCATCAAAGCATCCTCTCCACCCCTTCCCGGCCGATCAGGGCGGCAAAGAAAAGAACAGCTGGGCGAGGAACGGCTCCTTGGGAAGGTCCTCCTCCACCGGAGACGACAGCCAGTCCGTCAGCTCCGCGCGCCCGGCGTCGGTCAGGAAGTGCACTTTTGCGTTCGGGCTTGCCGTCCTGCTCGCACCACCTCTGTCGTGATGTCCCCGCCCGCCCGCTCAGCCGGTCCAGCGTCCGATAGATCTGCGACCGGTCGGCGTGCCAGAAGTGCGCCACCGAACCCTCGAACGCATGTGCCAGGTCGTAACCACTCGCGGAACGGATCGACAGCAGCCCGAGGATCGTGTGCTTCAACTCCATGCCGCATAGTCTACTGCACACCTAGATGACTATGCACCCTATGAGTTCGGAATCTACGAGCACGCTGGTGCTGCGGTCACCTGTCCAGGGACGGCCCGCCATAGCGTGGGCCGCGGTCTTGAGTCAGGGCGCGCGAGGTTGGAGCTAGCGGTGACGTTCCTCGACAGCACGGTCGGTGGCATCGGCGCTGCGTCTGCTCGATGGCACGGACTGCTTGATGCGTCGAAGTGCCTCGGTGGGGTGAGTGCGCGTAACGCCCTCGATTTCGGCGTGGGCTCGGTTTGCTGTGCGGGTCGCGTCCTCAACGTTCCGATGCGGGCGGGCGTCGAGGTAGGCGGCCTGGTTCTTCGCCACCGCATCCGTGCCGAAGATGCGCGGCATACACATGCGCAGGCGCGGCAGGTCGTCGGGTTCCAGCGCCTTTGCGCACGGCTTTCGCGGCGGCCTGTTTGCTGCGCGGTCGCTTCGACCACGCGCGCGTCGGCGTCGATCCGGGGGCGGGTGACGCGCTCGACCTACGATGCGCCGTCCTCGTTCCACCGGGCGGCTCACTCACACGGTCGTCGGTCGCCGCTCGGCGTCGCGGGCGAGGCCTTGATCAGCCGACACACCACCGTCGGGTCCGGACGCCACGGGCCCGGAGACCTCGTCCTCGCAGCGCAGCACCGCCAGGTCCGACGAGGCACCGACCTCCAGGGCCACGCACCGCCAGGTCCGACAGCACCTTGCCCGGCTCGTGCACCGCCGACGGCCGCCGCCAGTGCCAGCGCCTGCGAGATCGTCCTCAGGCCCGTGACCCTGATGGCCTCGGTCGGCAGCACAGCCAGCCAGCCCCACCGCCGGCACCTGGCCGGACTCCACACCCACACACGGGTACAGCCGGTACTCTTCACTACGAAGGTGTTCCTCTCCTGGTCATGCACGGACGAGGGGCGGGTGGGAGCAGGAGCCGCACTGCAGGCCAGCAGTCGGCATGGGCACGGTCAGCTGGGGTCGCCACGGCGGTTTGTCACCTGTGGCTTAACGATGAGCAGCAGGAGCCCGTCGTGACGGCGAGCACGCGCCCGATGCGGCACAGCCACACCCCCTAGGCCGGGCGCGGCCCCTCATCGTGTCTTGTGGCGCCACCCGGATGAGCTAGCGCCACTGACTATCCGTGTTGCGGTGACAGGCGCCGCCGGGCATGTGGGATCGACCGTCTGCCGGGCGGTGGAGACGCTAGAGGGCCTCGAGCTCGTGGCTCGCCTGGACGTGGGGACACCCTCGACTCTAGAGCACCTGGCAGGCGCCGACGTCGCCGTCGACCTGTCACGTCCCCAGCGTCACCGGGCCAACGTCCATGCCCTCCTCGACGCCGGGGTGGACGTCGTCGTCGGCACCACCGGCTGGAACGAGAGAGTCCTACGGGCGCGTCCGTGAGCACCTGTGGCCCGGCCCGAGGCCGCAGGCCGCACGTCCTCATCGCCCGAACTGTCGCCTGTCCGCCGTGCTGGCGCATGAGCTTTGCCGCGAAGGCCGCCCCCTGCTTCGAGTCCGCCGGGTCATCGGGCTCCACCACCCAGACAAAGGTCGACGCGCCCTCAGGGCACCGCGGTCGCCACCGCCCGGGCATCGCCGCCGCCGCGCCGGGGCCGGGCTCGGCCGCCATGCGGACGCCACTCAGACCGACCCCGACGGCGCCCGCGGGAGCCGTCGTCGACAGCGTCCACGTCCACGCCGTGCGCCTGCGAGGCTGACCGCCCCACGAGGAGGTCGTACTCGAGCAGCGGCGAGCAGCTGACGATCCGCACCGACTCCTTCGACCGGGCCTCCTTCATGCCCGGCGTAGTCCTCAGCCGTCCGGCAGGTCTCAACCGCCCCGGCCTGACCGATCGGCCTGGACGCCCTGCTCGACCTCTGAGACGACAGAAACGGGGCGAGCCGGGCACTGCCGATCTCTCTATAGGGATGCCGCCCAGCGGTCCTCGGTGATGTCGCCGACGCCGAGAACCCGGTGGGCCCCGGTGAGCGCTCATGCCGACTGGGGCCAAGAGCCGCTGACCGACTCGTCCTGCGCACCGCCCAGGCCGCAGCGCCCTGGCCCCGTTCTGATGGGCCGGGTCCACGGCCACGCGACCAGGGCCGGGAGCCGTGCCCCCGGCGCTGGTCGGCGGGCGCGACGCCCAGCGCCGTGACCTCCACGGCCTGCCCGGCCTCATCAACGTGCCCTCGGCATCCATGGACTGGGTGGGGCCAGGCCCAGCAGACCCACCACCGTCCGCTCCTCGGCCTCGCTCCCGGCGGTGGTCGCCACCAGGACGTGATGCTGAGGCGAGGGCGGCTCGGCCACCGCCGTCTCCCAGCCCGCTGCGATGACGGGGGCGGCGATCATTGCCCGCACACCCTCGGGCAATGGCGCGCCATGTTCGGCGGCGTGTCCCGCCTGAAGGGAGGCGAGACATGGTGGCGGCCTGGACCCGACCGATCGCCGCCGGGTCCTCCACTCGGGCAGAGCGCACGAAGCCCTCTGGTACCTGGGGACCGTCGTGATCGCGGGTCGTGAGTGCCAGAGTGCTGGTGCGGTGCGCGCGCGTCCAGGTCGGAGCCGAGTCCGGCCAGCGGATCGGCGCCCAGAACGGAGTCGTCCCGGCTGCTGGAAGACGAGAAGCTTGCTGGGGTCGAGGAGTCCATGACTCGAGCCTAGGACCGTTGCGCATGTCGGTGTTGGAGGCCCAGGCGCCATGGGCACAAGGCCTGGAGAGCGCTCGGTGGCAAGGCGTATGGCGGGAAAGTGCCGTACAGGACGACTTTGACTGGGTCGTCTCACGGAGCCAGATTGCGTTTGTGCAGGTCGGAGGGTTTCCCGGCCCGGCATTGAGTGAGGACGGAGACTTCAAGTCGTCCCATTTGGACATAATCGGCCTGCACAGCTGTCCGCTGTTCGCCTATCCGACAGATCGTGAGAACGCATCTTCCGTACGCCCGGCCCGCGTTGGGGTGGCACCATGAGCGCAGCCTCCCCTCCACAGCTTCGGTTCCGTCGGTGTCGCCAGCGGTCACGCCCTTCACGCCCAGCGAGGTCGACTTCGAGTGCCTACCCGCGCCCTGGCCGTCAGCCTGGTCGACGATGGCGCCGACACGATCTCTCCTGTCGGGTACCACCGGCGAGTCCCCGACCACTGCACACCCCCGAGAAGCAGGAGCTGATCCGCCAGGTCAGGACGCGCCCTGGCCGGACGCGCCACTGGTCGTAGCCCGGCGCCGGCTCCAAACGCACCGCCCACGCGGTGCGCATCGGCGTGGCCTCCCGGAGGGCCGGGGCCGAGGCCTGCACGCATCAACGCCCCTTACTACAACCGCCCCAGCCAGGAGGGCGTCTACCAGCACATCAATGCCGTCGTCGAGGCCACCGACCTGCCCGTCATGGTCTACGACATCCCCGGGCGCACCGGCGTGAAGATCACCGAGGACACCCCTGGCCCGCCTGGCCGAGAACCCCCGCGTCAAGGCCGTCAAGGACGCCACCGGCGACGTTGAGCAGGTTTCCGCCGCATGGAGTCCACCGGCCTGGAGTACTACTCCGGCGACGACGACCTCAACTTCGCCTGGCTCACCCCACGGCGCCTCCGGCGTCATCTCCGTGGCCGCCCACGCCGACGCCCACTCCTGGCGCCAGGACGGTCGCCGCCGTCGACGCCGGCGACCTGGCCAGCGCCCGCACCCTCGCCCGGAGTCTGCGCCCCTCGTTCACGCCATCATGGGCGGCGGACAGGGAGCCGTCATGGCCGGAGGCCCTGCACCTTCAGGGGCGCCTGCCCAGCCCCACCCTGCGCCTACCCTTGTACGCGCCGAGGAGTCGAGGTCGCCGCCCTGCGCAGGTCCTGGCCGCCTCCCGGGCTGCTCCCTAAGAACCGGCAGAGGTACGCCCGCCATGCGCATGTGGTCGCTGCACCCGCAACACCTGGACCGTGCGGGCGCTTGTGGCAGTGTTGGCGCGAGTCGCTGCTGGCCCAGGCGGGTCCTGGCCGGACGCACCGCGGCTACCGCAACCACCCCCAGCTCGAACGCTTCCGCGGCGCCCCCGGATCCGTTCACTCCGGCTATGGCCGTGGGCGCCTACCTGTGGGGACTGCGCGAGGAGGCCGTCCGGCGCGGCTACCGCTTCGACGCTTCCCGCATCGACGTGCCCCAGGCGAAGTGCACCGGCGTCAGCCTGACGGTGACGACGGGCAGATGGACCTGGAGCGCAGACACCTTGAGGCCAAGCTGGCCGGGCGCGCCCCGGATCTCCTGCCCCTGCCGGAGCGGCTTGAGGCGCACCCGATTTTCCGGGTCGTCCCCGGCGACGTCGAGCCCTGGGAGCGGGCACTCGTCCCGTAGCCCCGGAGACCGCTGGCGTCGCAGCCGGTCAGCTGCTTGAGCCGAGCACCCGCTCGCGCACGACGCGGCGCGGGACCTGCCGATCTGGGAACGCGGCATCTCCTCGATGACCTCCAGGCGGTGCGGCAGTGCGTAATGGGGGATCGTCCGCTCGGTGTGCTGACGCACAGCCTCCAGGGTCACCGAGCCCGGCGCGGCCCCATCGGCCAGGACGACGACGGCGCACAGAGCTCGCCCCGGGCGCCGTTGGGGAGCCCCGACACGGCGACATCGGCTACGCCCTTCAGGGAGCGGATCGCGGCCTCGACCTGACTGGGGTGACGTTGAAGCCTCCGGGTGAGAATGAGCTCGCGTCTGCGATCAGCCATCCACAGGAAGGGAGTCCTCCCTGCGCACGATGTCGCCCGTGCGCAGCCACCCGCCCGGCAGGATCGCGGCCCGGGTGGCCTCCTCGTCCCAGTAACCGGCGAAGACCTGGGGGCCCGCGCACCAGCAGCTCGCCCGGCCCCCATCGGGAACCTCACGGGCCGGATCCGGGTCCTCCGGAGTCGACGACGCGCACGTCGGTGGACGGGAAAGGCAGGCCCAGCGCCCCCAGGCGGCGCGAGGGACCCATGGGCGTGCCCGCGACGATCGGGCTCGTCTCGGTCATGCCGTAGCCCTCGACGAAGTAGCCCCGGTTGCCTTCTCCACGGGCCCCCACCTCCGGTGGCATCGGGCGACCCCGCAGACCCCGTAGCGCAGGGAGCGCAGGCTCGATGCCTTCCTCTGGGCCCGTTGAGGATCCGCTGGAACATGACCGGCACCCCGACGAAGAAGGTGAAGGGCGCCGCTCGTGCGCGGCGAGTACCTGATCCACTGAGAACTTGGGCAGCATCACCTGGGTGGCGGCCTTCTGCACCGCGCAGAACAGATTGAAGGTCAGCCCGAAGGCGTGGAAGAAGGGCAGCAGGCACAGGAAGTTCTCTCCGCCCTCGTGCAGCATCGGTACCCAGGCGATGGCCTGGTTGGCGTTGGCCCGCAGGTTGGTGTGGAGCATCGCGGCCTTGGGCGTGCCGGTCGTCCCACCGGTGTGCAACAGGACCGCGATGTCGGAACCACCTGGGTAGGGAAGCGCGATGGGATCCGGTGGGCGCCGGCCACCTCCCTGTCCCAGGAGCGTACGTCCGCCGGCAGGTTCTCCGCCCGGAAGGCGGCCCTCTCCCGACGGGCCCGCTCCACCGGTAGACGCAGCGCGGCGCGTAGGCGCCTGGGCATCGCCGCCGAGAGATCCACGCTGAAGACCGTGCGGGCGCGAGGCGGATCCCGCCGCTGCCCGCCGGTGAGCGGCTCCAGAGACGGATCGATGCCCTTTTCCACACGATGACGACCTGCGCGCCATGCGCGTCAGCTGGGAGCGGATCTCCTCGGCGGGCGCCAGCGGGTTGTGCTCGGCGACGATCGCACCGATGCGCAGCGCGCCGTAGAGCGCTGGATGTGCTGCGGGCAGTTCGCGCATGAGACCACCCGGTCGCCCTTGTGCACCGGGGTTCGCAGCACCTGCGCCGCGTTCCGAAGGGCCTCAGCAGCTCGCGGTAGGTCATCGCGGCGCCCAGGAAATCGATGGCGACCCGGTCGCGGGTAAAGGCGCGCCGCGGTCTCCAGCAGCGCTCGCTCAAGGGCGCATCGGGCACCTCGATCACGGCGGGGATCGGCTGGTAGTGAGGACGCGCAGGTACTGGCGGTGGTCTCGGAGGCCTGCGGCGGAGAGCCGGCATCAGCAGTGCTGTTGTTCAGTCAGCGGGGTCTGGGGTGGTGTGTATCAGCATCTCTGAGAGCGGCGGGTCTCGAGGAGGGACAGGGACGTAAATGGACGGTTCGGCGCGATCAACAGGGAGGTCTGCTCATCCCCTCCGTCATGCCTGCCGCCATCCTGCGGTCGTTCCTGCCAGGCAGGTGCTCGACGATGGAGACGGCCGCAGCGGTCGCGGCACCGGAGGCGGCTTCGCGGAGCCGCCAGAAGCTCTCGCGCACGACGCGGCGCAGGACCTTGCCGATTTGGGGAGCGGGGCATCTCGTCAGAATCGCGATCTGGCGTAGGGCGTAGCTGGACAGGGTCTTGGCCGCCCACTCGCGTACCTGCTCCAGGGTGACCGTCTGGCCCTCCTTGGGCGGGATCGCGGCGACGACGGACTCATTGCCCTGCCTCGGCCGGCAGCCCGACGACGGCTACGTCCTCCACCTGCGGCATCGGGAGCGCACCGCGGCCTCCACCTCCGTAGGGTAGATGTTGAAGCCTCCGAAATGATGAGCTCCTTGCGGCGGTCGGCGATGACGTAGAAGCCGTCCTCCTGGCGCACTAGGTCGCCCGTGCGCAGCCAGCCCCCGTCCAGCAGCGTCTCGGCGCTCTCCTCTGGGTTATCCCAGTAGCCGGTGAAGATCTGCGGGGCCGCGGGGCAGCAGCTCGCCGACCTCGCCGGGGGCCACCTCGCGCTCGACGTCTCAGGATCCACCAGCCGCACCTGCGTGGAGGATAAGGAACGCCCAGGGTGCCGGGGCAGCGCGACCGAGGAGATGTTGCCCAGGATGATGAGGATTCAGTTGCCGAGCCTCGATGATCGTGCCGCCGGTGGTCTCCTCAGGCCTGGGCCACGGCCAACGGGTTGGGGTGCCGCCCCGCACACGGCGATCTTGCGGGAGGAGACAGGTCCGCGCCCGTGGCCAGGCCCCTGGTCACCAGGCGGTCGAACATGACCGGTACCGGGAAGAAGGTGGCCGGGCGCCGCTCCAGGCGGCCAGCACAGATCCGCTGAACTTGGGCAGCACCACCTGGGTGGCGGCCAGCCCCACCGCGCACAGCAGTGACAGCGACATGCCAAAGGCGTGGAAGAAGGGCAGGACGGCGTGAAGGTCTCCTCGCCCATGCTCGTAGTGCGCGAGGCCCAGGCCAGTGACATTCCTACATTTAGCGCAGATTGCGTGTGTCGGGCACACTGCCTTGCTGCCCGTCGTCCCGCCGGTGTGCAGCAGTACGGCCGATATCGGAACGCCCGGCAGCGAAGCCCGTGGCCAGGGAGCGCCGGGGAGACAGATCGTCCCAGGGCGCACCGGCCGGCACCCTGCCGCGCAGCTCGCGGCGCTGGGTGCGAGCTGCGGGCCACCGGCAGCCTCAGGGCCAGACGGCTGCGCAGCGGCAGATGACGGGACAGGTCCACCGAGTCACGTCCAGGTCCCCAAGGCCCGCCGCCTCCAGGGATCGACCGTGCCGTCACCAGGCGCTCGAGGTCTTCTCCAGGCGATGATGACGCGTCCGCGGTGGATGTGGAACTGCTCGCGCAGCTGGGCGGCCAGCGCCAACGGGTTTGTGCTCGGCGACGATCGCACGATGCGCCAGGCCGCGTAGGCCGGGCAGCCACGTGCTGGGGGCGGTTGGGAAGAATGACCCCGATGACGTCGCCGCGCCCCACCCCCATGCCCCGCAAATCTCGGCAGCACGGGCGACCTGGGTCTCCAGCTGGGGTAGGTGGTGGTGGCGCTCGAGGTCAGGGCGACTCGCTCCGGGAAGTCCCGGGCGGCGTCGCGCAGCATGCAGGACAGGGGCTCGCTCACCGCGGCGATCGTCTCCGGGCACCCCGCGTCGCGATAGACGAGCCGAGCGCCCCGTTGCGTGGGGCAATCGCACTGCCGACCGGTGCGGCGTCGCCGTCGTGACCGGACTCGCCGTTCTGACCGGTGCGGTCGTCAGTCGCCTTGGGATCCGACGCGCTGGAGCGCTCATGGGTCTCCCCTTTTGTCTGCCGGAGCCTTCCTGTGATGGAAGGCCCCGCCGTCAAAGGGTGCCGCGAGGCGCGACGGCGAGCGGTCAGAGCAACCGTAACCTACGGTGGCGTAACTTGCGGGGTCAGGGTCGCGGGCGAACCTGTGCGATGGCGCTCACCGGGGATCGGCGCCGGGGCGCACCCCGAGCCCCTGTGGCAGGGGAAGGCGGCTAACTACCCGCAGGCGGCGCGTGGGCCGAGTCATCGCCACGTACAGGTCTCCCGCGCTGCGATCACCGATGCCGGTGGGGTCCACCAGCACGACGACGTCGAACTCCAGGCCCTTGGACAGCGCGGCGCTGACCACCAGCAGCCGCGAGCGCAGCACGTCCCCGCCCGGCGCCTCCATCGCGGCGGCAAGGGCCGGGTCCCGTCGCAGGAGGCCTCGGTGCGACGGGCGAGGGCGAGATGACTGCGATGCGCCCGGCGCCGCGCCCACCCTCTTGGTCGAGCCGGGCCGACTCCTGGGTCACCGCCTCGCGCAGAGCTCGTGCCCAGGCGCCGGAGCCCCTGTCCGTCTCGTCGTCTTGCCCAGCGGTCTCGTCGGCTACCTCAGTGATCTCAGTGATTTTCGAGGCAGTTGGGCAGGTCTCGCACCGAGCGCACCAGGTAGACCGGTGGGTGCCCAGCTGCGCCACCGTCTCCTCGGCCGTCTCCATGATGGTGGCCGGTGTGCGGTGGCAGACGCTGAGCGCCTCGCGCAGCGGGGTCGACCCGCCGCGCGAGCGCCTCGACCGCCCGCCCTGCCCGGGCGCCTCCGGTGGTGAGGGTGCCCGCGGCCGTCCTCGGCCGGTGACGTCCCCAGGCGGTGAGCACCTCGTTCCAGCTGGTCGGGGCGTGAGGACCCGAGTACGCTGGCCAGGTCGCCCACCACCGTGAAGGAGCGCACCGGGCGGCGGCGCGCCAGGGCCCGCCAGGCCATGGCACCGAGTTCCTGGGCCTCGTCGACGACGACGTGCCCGTAGGTCCACGTCCGATCCGCCCGCGCCTGCTCGGCCAGGGTGAGAGTGGGGCCGCCCTGGGAGACCCGGTCGGCGAGCATCTCGGCGCTGACCATCCCGGCACCCGGGTCCTGGGACTCGATCGCCTGGGCGGCGTAGAGCCTAGGGTCCTCCCGGCGCCGGGCCTCCAGCCAGGCGCGCCGTTTGCGGCGTCCTCACTGGGACCCAGCAGCTCTGCCAGCTCGTCGATGAGCGGGATGTCTGCCGCAGTCAGCGCGCGCTTCGGATCCCGGCGCAACAGCGCCCGCTCGCCCGCTCAAGGACGGCGCCACCTGCTCCAGGAGGGATGGTCGGCCCCACAATCGCTCCAGCAGCCTCGGGCGTCGTCGGCATCAACACAGGTTGATCTCCCGGCGGGCGTCGCGGGCGGTGCGGATGTCCTCCCGGATCCAGGCCCGCGTGTCGGCATCCGAGGCGTCCTGGTTCGTGACCGCGGCGTACTGGTCGGTCAGTCGCTCCAGCAGCCACAGCACGAAGGCCTCCCTGGCCAGGTTGTGGGCTTGCCGCCCCGGCGGCCCGCGAGGCCGCCTCGCGCACGTCGCCGGGCTCCAGTGTCAGGCGCACGCCCTGGACCTCGATCTTGCGCGGGGCCTCGGGAATCCGCTGCGAGGCCGCGTACCGCGCGCTCGAGGGCCCTGACCCACAGGGCGCGCCCCTGATCTCGGCGATGGGCGTCCTCCTGCGCCGTCGCCCGAACACCCGGAACCAGGTCGCCGATCGTCGTGGAGACCACACCCGTCTCGCCCAGGAGGGCAGCACCTGCTCCACGTACCGCAGGAAGGTTCGCGACGGCCCCACCAGCAGCACTCCGGAGCGCCCAGGCGCTCGCGCTCGAGTGAAACAGATAGGCCACCCGGTGCAGCGCCACCGCCGCCTTACCGGTTCCCGGACCACCCTGGACCACGAGGACTCCTCGGCCGCGAGGTGACGATCCGGTCCTGCTCGGCCTGGATCGTGGCCACGATGTCGCCCATCCGGCCGTCGCGGGCGCTGGACATCGCGGCGATGAGCGCCGCCCTGCAGCTCTCCGGCGGCCACGGTGGCCCCGGAGGAGGCCTCCAGGCCGTCGTCGGACCCCAGGGCGGTGAGGTCGAGGACCTCGTCCTCCACGCCGAGCACCTGCCGGGTCGGGTGTACTCGATATGCCTGCGGCTGCACCGTCATGGGCCGGGAGGCCGTGGCTGGGTAAAAAGGCCCGGGCCAGAGGGGCGCGCCAGTCCAGGATCACCTCGCGGTGCTGGGCGTCCTGCAGACCGATACGGCCCACGTGGTGGCGCCGCCTGCCGTCGGTCACGGGGACGAACTGCCCGCTCCCCGCCCGAGACCGCTGAGGAACCGGCGGGGCCTGGCGCGTCGTCGGGCGCCCGGCTCGTCCATCCGTCCGAAGACCAGGCGGTCCTCAACCTCCAGGAGGAGACCAGTGAGGAGTAGTGCACGGCGTAGGCGTCCCGCTCGCGCGACTGGTGGGTGCCGCTGACGCCCTGCGCCTCGGTGCGGGCCAGAGACCGGCGTGCCTGGTCGAGCTGACGATCCAACTCGCTGTAGGCGAGGTCGACGATCTGCTGCTCACTGTGCAGCTCGCGCTCGCGAACGCTGCCCGCATCGTCTCCCGCATCATCCTCTGACCGCTGACGTGCTTCCCGCTGGGAGTATGGCGGGGGAGGGGAACGTCTGACTCTACAAAGCCTCGCATCGGTTCGAGTTCTGGACGGCTGGCACCTGAAGCGCCCACTGGCACTGTTGACGCTGACGGGTACTGGAAGTCGCGTGATGGCTTCAGTACGGTCGACCCATTATTCTCCTGTTGGAGCCCCTCGCGGGACGCCGAGGGCGAAATACGTCGACTGAACCTGGCACGGGCGGGAACATCGACAACCCGAGAGGCGTTGGCAGGAATGCCGAGGACGTCATCGACCATTCCCAGGTACCAACCCGTACGAATCCTGATAAAACGCCGAATCGCGTCCCTGGGCCAACGTCACATGACTGAGCCGAGGCCGAGCCGAGCATCGAGCTGAGACCATTGCACGACACCGACACGACCCTCCCGGGAGCCGTCGACCCCACCCTATCCTCGTGGCAGGGCGGCGGGCGCGCACACGGACACCCGCCGCGGGGGACGGACCAGACCAGACAGGAGGAGACGGGCTCGTGAGACCACTGTTCACCATCCAGCACCCCGCGGATCAGCCAATCTCCCCGCGGGTCCTCATCCACCACTTCGAGGGAGCCATGGACGCCGGGAATGCCGGCGCCCTGGCCGTTGACCAGCTGCTCATGACGCTGCCCAGCGAGCGCCTGGCCACATTCGACGTCGATGCCCCGTGGACTACCGCGCCCGGCGCCCACGATGACCTTCGTCCACACACCTATCCCTCGGTGGTCATGCCCGAGCTGGTCCTGGACCTCCTTCATGACGATGACGGCGAGGACCTTCTCCTCCTGCACGGCGCCGAGCCGGACTACCGGTGGGACGAGTTCGTCGGAGCCGTGGCGCACCTGGCCGTCTCCATGGGCGTGAGCCAGCCGTCGGAATCAGCGGCATCCCCATGGCCGTTCCCCACACGCGCCCGACCTACGTCCACCATCACGGCAGCCGGCCCGACCTGCTGCCCAACCAGCCCGAGCTCTTCGGCCATGTCGAGCTGCCCGGCTCGATGGCGGCCTACCTCGAGCTGCTGGCTGGGCGAGCTGGGCCTGGACTCTCGGGGGTCTCGGCTGCGATAGCGCACTCACGTCGCCCGCGACGAGTTTCCGCAGGGCGCTTCGGCGCTGCTGACCGCCGTCGTTCAGGGGCCACCGGCCTGGCGCTTCCGGTCGGCGTGTGAGGACGGCCGCCAACATCAACCGCGCCGAGATCAACGCCGAGGGCCGCCCGAGCAGCCGGAGGTCAGCGCCGTGGTCTCCGCCCTGAGGCCCAGCACGACGCCATGGCCCCCGGATCGCCGCTGGAGAGGTCGACACCCTCGGCACCCGTCCTCCAACCTGCCCAGCGCGGACGAGATCGGCGCCCGTCTGGAGGCCTTCCTGGAGGCCAACGACTCCGGGGACCTGGGAACCCAGGGCTGGAACTCCGGCCGCGGGGGCTGAGCGGGACCGGTCTCCCCGCCCCTTAGCGGCCCGAGCCGCCCTCGGGGCGCGGAACCGCCGCGTCACCTCAGGGACCAGGTGCGCACGGGCAGCGGCAGGCGGCGCACCGCGCGCTCGATCTTCTCGAGCTCGCCGGCCGTGAAGGGCTCACGGCGGGCAGCCAGCTGCGCCAGGTTGCCCTGACGTCGGCCGCGCATCGCGCTGGTCGGAGATGATCACCAGGCCGTTGGCGTCTCCCGGCAGCGCCTCCATGAGCGCCTCTATCTCCGCCCCCGCCTGACCGCGAGGCGTGGAGGAGGTATTGACCAGCAGTACGCCACCGGGCGCGAGCGCATCCAGGCACGCGGCCAGGAACTCCCGGCTCCGGCAGGAGGCCGGCACTGCCGCTGTTGAACACGTCCCGGACGACGACGTCCCACTGGCCCGGCCGCAGCCCTCCGACGCGACGTCGGCAGCGTCGCCGACGGATTCGCAACCTGGGGCGGGGCAGGTCGAACCAGGCTCGTACCCGGGCCGCCAGGATCTCGTCGATCTCGACGGCCACCTGCTGGGAGCCGGGCCGTGTCGCTGTCCCACGCCGGGCTGGGGCGCAGCCCGCCCCGCCCAGGTGGAGCGCTCTGACGGGGTCCTCCGTGGGGCGCAGCACACCCAGAACCGCATCCATCTGCTGGTGGTACTCGAAGTCCAGGTGGGCCGGGCCGCGCAGGTCCAGAAAGGATGACTCCCGCGCCGTCCAGCATCAGCAGGATGCCAGTGTCCCGCGCCACCAGCTCTGCCATGGCGAAGGAGGTGCGCACCGGCCCCGTGGGAGGCCGCCGAGCGCCGGGGCGCCACAGACCCCTGCGTTTACGTGTCACGGGGGCCAAGGCAGCCTGGGAGGCAATGAGAAGGACTCTAGCCGGTACTGACCGGTCGTCCGTCGGAGCGGACGTCGGCCGAACGCAGCAGACACGTCGAAGAGCTCGCCCAGCGCGCTCGCGGATCCATTGAGGAGGTGGAGGAGCAGGGCGCCCGTTCCCGCCGCGCTCCGCTCCTGGGGGACGACGACTCCGCCGCGCCCATCATCCATGCGTCGACATGGACGCCTTCTTCGCCTCGGTCGAACTCCTCGAGGCATCCCGGAGCTGGCCCGGCCGGCCGTCATCGTCGGCGGTCGCGACGGCCGGGGCAAGTTATGTCGGCCGCCTCTACGAGGCCCGCGCCTCGGCGTTTCTTCGGCGATGTCCATGGCCGAGGGCCTGCACCGCGCTGTCCCCAGGCCGTGGTGCTGCCCGTGCGCCACGGCCTCTCACTCCCGGTCTCGGCCCAGGTCATGTCCGTCTTGGCGGAGGTCACTCCGGTTCTGGAGAAGGTGAGTATCGACGAGGCCTTCCTCGACGTGACCGGCGCCCGGCGCCGGATGGGTCCGCCGGTGACCATCGGCAGGTGGATCCGCGCCGAGGTGCGCCGGCGCGTGGGCGTGCCGGCCTCGGTGGGCATTGCCTCGACCAAGTTCGTCGCCAAAGCTGGCCTCGTCCCATGCCAAGCCCGACGGACTGCTCCTCATCCCGGCCCACGCCACCGGGACTTCCTCAACCTGCTGCCGGTCGGGGCGCTGTAGCGTGGGCGCCAGGACCCAGGAGGTCCCGGCGAGATGGGCGCATCAACGATGTGCGCACCCTGGCCGACGCCGATCCTCGCCACCTTGAGAAGATCCTCGGCCGGAGCTGCCGGGAGAGCACCTTCACGAGTTGTCGCACGGCGTCGATCCCCGCCGGGTGGAGCCGGTGCGCGAGGAGAAATCGGTGGGAACCGAGACGACCTATCTTTGACACCGTCGCCGATCGTGAGCACGCCAGACGGATCACTGCTGGACCAGACCCACCAGTGCGCCGCCCGCCTGCGTGCGGGAGACCTGCGCTGCCGCGTCGTCGTCCTCAAGGCCCGAGAGCCGACTTCACCACTGTCACCCGCTCGCGCACCCTGGCGGTTCCCACCGACCTCGCCCGCGACATCTGGGAGATCGTCGCCGCCCTCTTCTCCGCCCTGCCCACTCCGGCGGGCGGCTTCGCCTCCTAGGGCGTGCGAGTCGAAGGGCTCCTTCGCCCCGACGACGGCGTGCAGCTGCTCTGGACGAGATTCCCGGCGCGGCGCCCCGGGAGCTGAGCAGGCCGACGCCGTACGGCGTGGGAGTGGGGTAACGGCGCGCTGGGCCCCGGCCAGCCTTCTGAGAGGCGAGGCAGGTCACCAGCGGCCGCGCGGTGGTGCAGGGTGATGACGAGGACGGTGAGACGATGCAGTAGTGAGGAGGCGTGCTCGATGAGTCCGATCGGTCCTGATCGGTCCCCGGCCTCAGCCGAGCTGTTACGGTTCATCTCGGTTAATTTCAGTCAGCCCCGGTCAATCTCGACCAATGCGGTCCCGCGAGGTTTCTCCTGAGCCCCCACAGCGCCTATCCTGGCAACTACGGCGCAGATCCCCGGCCCCTCCCGGAAGCAAGGAGCATGATGGCACTGTCAGAGCGAGAGCAGCAGGGTCCTGCGGGACCTGGAATCGCAGCTCCACCAGGACGACCCTCCCGACCTGGCGCATACGCTCCAGCGCGAGGAGCGTCGGCTCGCGCCCCTCGCCCCGCCAAGTCGGGCGGGGCGTGGCCCTGATCCTCGTCGGCCTGACACTCCCTGATCGCCGGGGTCTCTGTGCGCCACAACCTCGTGTCCATCCTGCTGGGCGTGGCGGGCTTCTCGTCGCCGTTGGCGGGGTGGCCCCCTGGCCCTGACCCGGTGGAGAGCGCTTCCGGGTCGCGCCAGTCCGCCAGTGACGCCAAGTTCGGCGGGGGCAAGAGCGGCGGGAAGAAGCGCTCCGCGTTCATGGACCGCCAGTACGAGCGCTGGGAGCGTCGCCGCGACTCCGAGGACTGAAACGCCTCTCGCTCTCCGCCCCTGTCGCAGGCCGCGCCGCCAGACCGGATCCCCACTCCCCTCCACCACCCCCACTTCCCTCCACCACTCTCGGCCCGACGGGTCCTGTCCCCGGCACTCGCTCGCTCGGGACCCGGGACCTGCTGTGTGTGAGGGCCCGAGTGGATGCAGCAGGTCCTGCGGCGAGGTCGCCGCCCCTCCTCGCGCGTTCCGTCTCGATATCCCTCGGCGACGGAATCTGCGTACAGGCCGGATGAAGCCTGCTTTCCTGTATATCCACCACGCCGAGAAGGCGGTGTCGCACACCTCCTCCACGGGCCTCCACTCCGCTCCCACCATGTTCGCGTCCGACGCAGTTCTCCGGCACTTTCAACGAAAAATGCTGTTGTCATGAGAGCGGTCGTGAGCCCGCGATACGCAGTTGTGATGCGCTCGCAGAGGAGGGGTGGGAGAAAGGGAGGAAGTGGAGTAGGGTGGTGCACGGGGTCGTCGAGGGAGGAGGTGGCTCATGTTCCTGGGAACGCATGCACCCAAGCTGGACGAGAAGGGCCGTCTCATCCTTCCGGCGAAGTTCCGTGAGGAGCTTGCGGGCGGGAGTGGTTCTGACCCGAGGTCAGGAGCACTGCCTGCACGCCTTCACCGCTGCCGAGTTCGAGGCATGTACGCCCAGCTGCGTGAGGCCCCCTCGCCCAGAAACAGGCGCGCGACCCACGTGCGCGTCGTAGCTCTCGGGAGCGGACTCGCAGATCCCAGACAAACAGGGGCGCATCACGCTGCCAGGGCAACTGAGGGCCTACACGCGGGCCTGAAGAAGGAGCTGGCCGTGATCGGAGCCGGAGCCCGGGTGGAGATCTGGGACGCCGAGTCCTGGAGCACCTACCTGGCCGCTCAGGAGCAGGTCTTCGCCGACACGGCCGAGGAGATCATCCCCGGCTTCTTCTGAACCGACTTCTCAGACGACTCCGACCACAACTGAACAACGCGGAACGCACGCAGATGCCGTCACGGCGCTGATGGGCCATCTCGTGAGGTCTCCGCCCGATGTCGCGTCCGACGCCCCTTCCCCGGCGCCGGAACCACGGGAGGAGTCCTGGCGAGATGGCCACCGTCCGGACCGCATACCGACGTCGAGGACGAGTACTGTTCCCGTCAGAGATCGCGGACAGCGATCTCGAGAACTCGTTGAGCCGCCCAGAACCGAGACATGTCAACCAGATGTGCCCAGGACGCAGCACCGGGCAGGCTCCAGGAAGGAGGACGCCGTACGACCAGCCCCCAGGCGCAGTCGGCCGCCGCCGACGCCGCCGGCAGGCACGAGCCGGTACTCCTCCAGCGCTGTCTGGACCTGCTCGCGCCGGCGATCAGGGCGCCGCCCGGGCACCGCGGCCAGGCCGGTCATGATCGACTGCACGCTGGGCTTGGGGGACACACCGAGGCGGCACTCGAGCGCTTCCCGACTCTGAAGGTCGTGGGCATCGACCGCTGACCCAGAGGCGATCGCACTGGCATCGGCGCGTCTGGAGCGCTCGGCGACCGCTTCATCGCGGTCCGAGACACCCTACGACGCCGTGAACCGGGTGGCCCGTGAGCACTCCGCGAACAGCGATGGGACGGTGGACGCCGTCCTCGCGGACCCGGCCTCCTCCTTCAACTCGACGAGGCCTCGCGGGCTTCTCCCACGCCCGCCCGGCGCCTCGACTATGCCGCATCGGACCAGAACGGGGCCCACGCCCAGGACCTGCTGGAGGCTCGAGCGCCGCCGAGCTCACCCACATCCTGCGCACCTACGGCGAGGAGCGATTCGCCTCCGCATCGCCGCCGCGGTCGTGAACCGTCGGCGGGCCGGTGAGCCGGTGAGCAGCACGCAGGAGCTGGCCGAGCTCGTCCGCCGGGCGGTGCCGGCACCCGGCACGCCGCGGCGGCGGGCACCCTGCCAAACGGACCTTCCAGGCGCTGCGCATCGCCGTCAACGCCGAACTCCCGACGTCCTGAGCTGGCTGTGCCCCGGCACTCAACAGCCTGCGGGTCGGGGGACGCCTCGTGGTGAGTCCTACCAGTCCCTGGAGGACCGGATCGTCAAAGCGGGCACTGGCCCACGGGGCCACCTCCGGCACCGCAGGATCTGCCGGTCGTGCCCGAGCAGACCGCCCTCACTCGAGCTGCTCACCAGCGGCGCGGAGAAGGCCGACGCCCGCGAGCTGGAGCATAATCTCGCTCGGCGCCGGTGCGGCTGCGTGCGGCGGAGCGCTCGTCCGGCCGACCGGGCGCCTGCACTGAGACGCGTCCGTCATCCTCCGACGGCCGGGTCTCGCCGTCGAGCCGGACGCCGCGCCAACCGGCACCGCCCGACGTGAGGCCGGGTCCGCGCAGTTTCGACAACCGTCTCAGTCCATTTCGCATCACACGTACCAAGTCCAACGACACCACAGGAAGGCATTGATGAGCGCCACCGCCACTGCTCGAGTCACCGCCCGATCGCGACACGGCGCACCGCCCAGGCGAGGTGGTTCCTCCGGCATCAGGGGCGCACGGAGGCCGGTGCCGTCAAGCGCCCTCAACTGCGCGTCATCAGCGGCGCATCCCGGGCGACGTCGTCGTCCCCTGCCCCCTTCCTCACGCTCATCATCATGGTACTGGCCGGCGCCCTCGTCGCCTCGATGCTCCCTCAACGCCAAGATGGCCGACACCGCCTACCGGATGAAGGAGAAGCAGGTCGAGCTCAACGTCGCCGAGGACCACGTCGAGACGCTGCGCACCCAGGTGCAGGAGGCCTCTGCTCCCGACGCCCTGGCCACTCGCGCCAAGGAGTTGGGCATGGTGCCCGCGGCCGCTCCGGGCGTCGTGGACGTCGACAAGGGGCAGCTCACCGAGGGCACCCCCGCGCAGCCAAGGCCGGTCAGGCCGGGAAGTAGCCGCCGGTGAACCCCTCGCGTCGTCAGGTGCTCGAGGCCGGAGGTCTGCTGCCGTTCACGGCTCTGGCCGGGCGCACCGTCTCACGTCCAGGCGGTCGACGGACCGGAGCTGGCCGCCAGAGCCAAGGCCGAGCGCACGGTCTCCTGGGTCAACCGCGCCCCGGGGGGACATCACCGGACGCGACGGCACGGTCCTGGCCTCTTCGGCGGTCAGCTACGACATCGGCGTCAACCAGCCCCTCATCGCCCAGTACGAGCGCACCGAGATGCGCCTCAACGAGTCCACCGGGGTCAACGAGAAGGTCGTCGTCGGCTACGGAGCGGCGGCGGTGGCCGCCCAGCTCGCCCCGATCCTCGACGTCGACCCCTTCGAGCTCGAGGCCCAGCCTGTGGGAGAGCGGACCTACGAGGTCATCGCCCAGGAGGTCGCCCCGACGTGGCGCAAGATCAAGGCCCTGGACATCCCCGGGTCGAGCCCGACCAGCGCACCCGGCGCACCTACCCGGCCGGGACCGTGGCCGGCAACGTCCTGGCTTCACCCGCGAGGGCACAACCGCGAGCTCATCGGGGCGGCTGGGCTGGAGCTCACTCAGAATGAGCTCCTCACCGGTGCTCGACGGCAAGGGCAGCGAGGAGATCGGGCGCAGCGGCGTCATCATCCCCACCGGCGAGCAGAAGGACAATCCGGCCCGGCCGGGCGCCACCGTGCGCACCACCCTCCATCCGGACCTGCAGTCCATCGCCCAGGAGACCATCGACCGCACGGTGGCGGCCTGCAGCACGCCGACTGGGGCATCGTCATGGCCATGGAGCCGAGCACCGGCAAGGTCGTCGTCTGGCCGACTCCAACTCCGTGGATCCTCCAACCCGTCGGCCACCTCCGAGAGAACCGCACCGCGCACGCGTCCGGCCAGCTTCGAACCCGGAAGCGTCGGCAAGGTCGTCACCTTCGCCACCGCCGGAGACGGGCGCCGTCAAGCCGAGGACACCTGGACCATCCTCCACCTGGACCTCCGCCAGCGGCCAGACCTTCAAGGACCCCACGCGCACGAGACCCAGTCGATGACGACCTCCGAGGTCCTGGCCGAGGTCCTCAACGTCGGCACCGTCCAGATCGGCGAGAAGGTCTCCGACGATGTCCGCTACGACTCACATGAGGCGCTTCGGCATGGCGAGACTACGGGCATCGAGATGCCCGCCGAGTCAGAGGATCCTCCACCCGCCCAGTTCCTGGGACGACCGCACCCGCCACACCACGACAGCCTCGGCCAGGGGTGGCCGGTACCACCCTTCAGTCCCTCCAGGTGCTGGCCACCGTCGCCAACAGAGGGCGTGCGCGTGGCTCCCAAGAGTCATCGACGGCTGGGTCGACGCCGACGGCAAGGAGACCCCCAGACCCGCCCGGAAGGGGTGCGGTGATCTCGAGGCCACCGCCACGACCCTCACCGAGATGCTCATCGGCGTCACCCAGGAGGGCGGCACCGCCGAGGCCGCCTCCATCAGCGGCTACCTGGCGGCGGGCAAGACCGGTACCACCGAGATCCTCACCGACGACTCCACCGTGGCGTCCTTCGTCGGATTCCTCCCGCGCGCGACCCGGTCCTGGCCATCGCCGTCATCGTCTACCGGCCTGAGGGCATCTTCCGGAGGCACCGTGGCCGCCCCCGCCTTTCCGGGAAGTAGCGCTGGCCGCCATGCAGGCGCTCAACATCGCCCCGGACCCGAGCGTCAGTGGCCGCCCAGGCCGCGCGCAACGGAGCCGGCGAACGGGATGCGAGCCAGTGAGGTACCATGCGGTAGACGATCGCTGACCACCAGCACCCCCAGCGAAGCGACCCTCAGAGGTTCTTGTGGAAGATCGACGGTCGAAGGTCGCGATAGATTGAGGAACTATGAGCAACCACGCCTCACGAGTCGGCCGCCGCCCCACGGCCGGGCTCCAATGGTCCCGTCCCCATCAGCGCTCTGCATGCGAGCGCTTCTCCCTGGTTCCCGCCTCAGCCGATGACGCCGCCGCCTGGAGGATCTGAGCGTCCTGTTACGCGTCGACTCCGGTGACACCGCCCGGGCGAGCTCTTCGCGGGCCTGCCCGGCTTCACCGTCCACGGTGCCCGCTTCGCCGCCGGGCCGTGGCCTGCGGCGCCGTCGTCGTCCTGACCGACGCCGAGGGTAGCCGGATCGTCCACGAGACCGCGAAGGACCCCGGTTCTCATCTGCGACGACCCGCGCGCCGTCGTCGGCGCCCCTGAGCGCCGAGGTCTGCCACCACCCGCGCGCCTCATCACGACGGCCGTCACCGGTACCAACGGCAAGACCACGACCTCCTAGCTTCCTCGACGCGATCCTGTCGGCCCACGTCGGCGCCTGCATGGTGGCGAGGACCGTCGAGCTGCGCGTCGAGCGCTCCGTGAGTCCCGCGCACCACCGTCGAGGCCCCCTGTCCTGCAGCCGGATGATGGCCCTGGCCGTAGAGGGACGGGGTCGGCGCCTGCCTCCCCTGGAGGCCTCCAGTCACGCCATCGTCCTGCACCGGCTCGACGGAGTCGTTTTCGACGTCGCCGGCTTCACCAACCTCCAGCGGGACCACTCTCGACTTTCCACAAGACCATGGAGGCTGCCTGGGCGCCAGGCGCAGCTGTCTACCACCCTCGAGCACGCCCGCCGCGGCGTCGTCTGCGTCGACGACCAGTGGGGGCGCCGCTCGCCGCCGAGGCCCCCATCGAGATCGACCGCCTGCGCGCCTACCCCGGCGACGCCCCGCCGACTGGTGGGTCAGTGACGCCGCCGTGCTCCCCTGACTCGACTCCGCCACCACCTTCACCCTCCACGGACCCGACGGCGAGCAGATCGAGGCCTCCCTGCTTCCCGGACCTCGTCAACGTCCAGAATGCGGCCCTGGCCCTGGTCATGGCCATCCGTGAGCGTGCCCACCGCCACCGCCACCGAGGCCCTGGCAGGAGCCCACAACATCCCGGGCCGCATGCAGCGCATCAGCCAACGCGACACCAGGCGCGGCCTGGCATCGTGACTTCGCCCACACCCCCGACGCCATGGAGCTGGCCCTCAAGGCCGTGCGCCCCATCACCCCAGGGCCGCCTCATCGTGGTCTTCGGCTCCGACGGCGACCGCGACCAGGACAAGCGGCCCATGCTGGGCGAGGTGTGCGCCCGCCCGACCGACGTCCTCGTGGTCACCGACGAGAACCCCCGCGAGATCCCAGCTCATCCGCAACGCCATCCTGGACGGGTACGCTTCGTGCGCCCGGACCTGGAGAACGTCGAGGAGATCACCACTGGCGCGGCGACGCCACGTGCGCCGCGGCGTCGAGCTGTGCGGCCCCGACGACACCGTCATCGTCACCGGCAAGGGCCACGAGCCCTTCCTGGAGATGGCCGGAGACTTCATCCGCCACAACGACGCTCCCGTCATGGCCGAGGCCGTCGAGGAGAAATGGGGCGGGGATGAACCTCACCTGAGTCAGATCGCAGCCGCCGTGGGCGGCAGGCTCATCGGCCCGGACGCACCTGTGACCGGCCCGGTCGTCACCGACTCCCGCCAGGCCGCCGAAGGCTCCTGTTCGTCGCCGTCCACGGCGAGCGCACCGACGGCCATGCCCACCTGGGCTCCGCACTCTCCCTGGGCGCCGTCGGGCGATCGTCTCCGACCCGGGGCCGCCCGGGCCGGGTTGGGCATTGACCGGGGCGGCGCTGCCAGCTCCGCGGCCGCACAGCCCGGACGGGGCTGCGTCCACGACGGAGGACACGACTGGGGGTACGGCTGAGGAGCTGCCCCTGGGACTCGTCCTCGTGGAGGACACCGTCACGGCCCTCGGTGCCCTTTGCCCGCACCCATCTGGTCGGCCTGCGCCGGGCCGCAGCCGACCGCGGTGAGCGGCTCACCGTGGTGGCGATGACCGGCTCGGTGGGCAAGACCACCACCAGGACCTCACCCGCCAGCTCCTGGCCGCCTCCCGGCCCCACCGTCGCCCCCAGGGCCAGCTTCAACAACGAGATCGGCCTGCCGCTGACCGTCCTGGAGGCCGATGAGCGCACCCGCTACCTCGTCCTGGAGATGGGGGCCTCGGTCCCGGCCACATCGCCTACCTCACCGACATCGCTCCCTGGACGCGGCCGGGGTCCCTCGTGATCGGCCACGCCCACATGGGAGGGTTCGGCTCCATCGAGGGCGTCGCCGCCGCCGAGGCGGAGATCGTCGCCGGCCTGCTGCCCGGCGGTACCGCCATCCTCAACGCCGATGACGCGCGCGCCGCCGCCATGGCGGATCTCGCCCCGGGCGGGTCCTCACCTTCTCCGCCCAAGGGCAACCCCGCCGACCTGCGGGCCGAGAACATCGCCCTGGACGAGGGCCGCCCGTGCCGGATTCGACCTCCACCTGCCCGGACTGGACGGACCCCCGGCGCGTCCGGCTCTGTGTTGCCGGCGCTCACAACGTGGCCAACGCCCTGGCCGCCGCGGGACTGGCCCTGGCCGCGGGGCTCGACCCCGGGATCATCGCCGAGCGCCTGGGGACTGCGAGCATTGAGAGCCCCCACCGCATGGACATCTCGGAGCTCAGTGGTGATCTTCTCCTGATCGACGACTCCTATAACGCCAACATCGATTCCATGACAGCCGCACTGGCCGCTCTGCCGGCCCTGGCCGGAAGCCGGCGCCGCGTCGTCGTGGTTTCCGAGATGCTCGAGCTGGGGGAGTCCTCCGCTGCCGATCATGCCCGCACCGGGGAGCTAGCGGCCCGGGCCGGAGCAGCTATGCTCATCGGCATCGGCTCCACCCAGGAGGCACTCGAGGCCGCCAGGGCGCGAGGGGTCGAGGTCGTCGGCTTCGACGATGCCGCGACCGCCATCTCCCCAGATCGACGCCCTCCTGGCCGACGGCGACGCCGTCCTGGTCAAGGGCTCCAACGGATCCGGCGTCTGGCGCCTGGCCGACCACCTCAGGAGGTTCGTCCCCGATGACCGCCATCCTCATCTCCGGCGTGGTCGGACTGGTGGGCACTCTGCTGGGAACCCCGCTGCTCATCCGCTACCTCCACGCCAAGGAGTACGGGCAGTTCATCCGCCAGGACGGCCCCCAGGGCCACTTCACCAAGCGCGGCACGCCCACCATGGGCGGCCTCGTCATCATCATCTCCACCGTCCTGGGATACACCCTGGCGAATCTCACCCAGCTTGCGCACGCCGCGAGCCTCCGGGGTCCTGCTGCTCTTCCTCATCGTCGGGCTCGGGCTCATCGGCTTCCTGGACGACTTCGAGAAGATCTCCAAGCAGCGCTCCCTGGGGCTGCGGCCCTGCAGAAGATCCTGGGACAGGCGCTCATCGGCATCGGCTTCTCGGTGGCGGCCCTGCACTTCGCCGACCGCAACGGGCTCACCCCGGCTCCACCCGGATCTCCTTCGCCCGGACTCGGCGATCAACCTGGCCTTCACGGGCAGTGTCATCAGGCTCATCCTGTTCATCCTGTGGGCGAACTTCCCTCATCACCGCCTGGTCCAACGCCGTCAACCCTCACCGATGGCCTCGACGGGCTGGCCGCCGGCGCCTCGGCCATGGTGTTCGGCGCCTACACGCTCATCGGCCCGTGGCAGACCAACCAGTCCTGCAACTACGGCCACGAGACCATGGTCCCCACCACCTGCTACCCTGGTCGAGATCCGCGCGACCTGGCGATGATCGCCGCCGCCCTGATAGGGGGCGTGCTTCGGGTTCCTGTGGTGGAACGCCTCACCGGCCAAGATCTTCATGGGCGACACCGGCTCCCTGGCCCTGGGCGGTGCCGTCGCGGGGCTGTCGATCCTGACCCGCACCGAGTTCCTCGCCGTCATACTGGGCGGGCTCTTCCTGGCCGAGGTCATGAGCGACATCATTCAGATCGTCTCGTTCAAGTCGACAGGCCGACGCGTCTTCCGCATGGCTCCACTGCATCACCACTTCGAACTGGGAGGATGGACCGAGGTCAACGTGGTGATCCGCTTCTGGATCATCGCCGGCCTGTGCGTTATCGCGGGACTGGGACTCTTCTACGCCGAGTACCTGCGCCAGCTCATCTTCGGGTGAGTCAGGTCCCCGGATTCCGCGAGACCATCGATGCAGAGCCCCTTGCCGGCGGTCCGGCCAGGAGCAGTGAAGAACAGTGAAGAACCAGGAGCGTGAGCCCGCACCGTGACCAGCCTGACTGAAGTCCCCGGTGAACCGCCCCGCAGCGCCGGGACGGTGAACGCATCCGGCCGCGTCGCCGGTCCTGCCGGGTCCCTGCACGATCAGCTCGACGGCGCCCACGTGGCGGTCGTCGGGCTGAGGGCGCACCGGGCGCGCCGTTGTCGACGCCCTGGCCACCCTGGGGCTCGCATTCACGTCTTCGACAGCCGCGAGGCCTCCATCGAGGCGCTGGACGCCTCCGCGCACCGCCCTGGCCTCCTGCGTCGTCTCGGCCGCTGTGGCCGACGGCGAGGCGTGCAGCCGCCCTGGCGGACTCTCCCGGCGCGGCTGCTGGTCGTCTCACCTGGCGTTCCGGCCACGGGTCCGGTCCTGCGCACCGCCGAGGCGGCCGGCATCGAGACTTGGAGCGAGATCAGAGCTGGCCTGGCGGCTCCAGCAGGACTCCTCCCGACCGGATGTCCCCTGGCTGACGCTCACCGGCACGGGATGGCAAGACCACTACGGTCGGTATGCTCTCGGCCATCCTCCAGGCCCAGGGACTCGCCGCCCCGGCTGTCGGCAATATCGGAACGCCCGCCACCGAGGCGGTGCTGTCCGGCAGCGCAGACGCCCTGGCCGTGGAGCTGTCCAGTTTCCAGCCGCACACCACCCGGACACTCGCCCCTGGCCTCTGCGTGCCTCAACCTGGCCGCGGACCACCTCGACTGGCACGGGGGCCCGGGGCCTACGCTGCGGACAAGGCCCGCGTCACGCCCGGACCCGTCTCGCCGCCGTCTACAACCTCGCCGATGCCGCCACCGAGGCATGGTCCGCCAGGCCGACGTCGTCGAGGGCTGCCGCGCCATCGGATTCACCCCTGGCCACGCCGGGACTCGGGCAGGTCGGCATGGTCGAGGATCTGCTGGTGGACCGTGCCTTCCACGCCGAGCGCCGCTCCAGTGGCGCTCGAGCTAGCCACCGTCGCCGACCTGGCTCACCTAGCTCCGGGCCACCGCACCGAGAACCTGCCCCATATACTCGCCGACGCCCCTGGCGGCAGCGGCTCTGGCTCGCGCGGCGGGTGCGAGCGCCGAGGGCGGTCGCCGCCGGACTGCGCGCCTACAGCCCCGGAGCCCATCAGAATCGTCACCGTCTGCCAGGGCGGACTCCGTCACCTGGGTCGACGATTCCAAGGCCACCAACCCGCACTCCCGCCGAGGCGGCGCTACCTCCCGCCGCGGGGAACCGGCGTATGGATCTGCGGCGGAGACACCAAGGGCGCCCAGTTCTTCGACCTGGTCCGCTCGGTGCGCCCCCACCTGCGCGGCGCCGTCGTCATCGGCAAGGATCAGAGCGATATCCCTGGCCGCCCTGGAGCAGGAGGCCCCGGACTGCCGGTGACCCGCATCGGCGACGCCGCGCCCGAGCGGGTCAGCGCCGCTGCGGTGAGGCAGCCGGCACCATGGCCCGCGGCGGCGACACCGTCATGCTGGCTCCGGCCTGCGCCTCCTGGGACCAGTTCACCTCCTACGCCCAGCGCGGTGACCTCTTCGCCGCGGCTGCCCGGGCTTACACCCGCGGTGACGGGCTCCAGACCACGGACGCCCCCGCTGTCCAGGAGCAGCTGTGAAGACCGGGTCCGCCTCGGCCACCGCTTCCCGCTCGTCGACACCCTCCTCGTCAGGATCCTCGACGATGGTCGGACACGCGTCAGGAAGGCCGCGGGCCGAGGACCCGCCGGGCGAGGCGACCGCTCGGAAGACCTCCGCCAAGGCGCCCGAGCAGTCGACGAAGCAGCCATCACGGTCCGGCAAAGCAGTCCGGCCCGCGCACCGCCCGACCCCGGCAGTCATCAGACTCGCCGAGACGGCACGTGAAAGGATCCCCGTCCCAAGCGCCTTCTCAAGTTCCGCAGAAGGCATCGCCGAGGACTGTCGGTTCTCGGGGCACCAGCCAGATCGGTCACCTGCGCGCCGCATGGGGCCGGCGCCTGGCGCGCTGGGGCGAGCGCCTATCCCGCCCGTGGGAGTGGCTCCAGGCGTCCGAGCCCGACGGCTCCTCTGCGCAGCGCCATCGCCCACGCCGTTCGGGCGGCGCCGACGACTCGGCTCAACGCTCCGAGCAGGTGACCCTGACCTACTACGTCTGCTCATGTCCACCCTGGTGCTGGAGACTTTCGGACTCATCATGGTCTTCTCCGTGCAGTCGGTGACCGTTGCCGCCAACGGCGGCAACGCCTTCCCGACTTCGCCAAGCTACCTCGTCTTCGCGGTGGTGGGGACCGTGGGCATGATCGGGGTCTCCCGTATGCCGCTGTCCTGGTTCCCCGGGTCTCCTGGGTGGTGCTGGGACTGACGATCGCCATGCAATGCCTGGTCTTCACCCCCATCGGCGTCAATGTCTACGGCAACCGCAACTGGATCCTGGTGCGGGGTCGGCACGGCCCAGCCCTCGGAATTCATCAAGGTCGCCCTCGCCCTCGTCCTGGGCACGCTGGCGACCTGGTACACGGCCAAGCGCCGGGATCGGACCGCGGTAGCGGGGTGGGTCGGCGTCGCCATTGCGATCGTGGCCGTTCTCGGCGGACAGGACCTGGGAACCGTCATCATCCTGGTCCTCATCGTCGCGGGCGCCCTATGGGTGGGGGCATGCGGAAACGATGGTTCGCTCTTCTGGGGAGTGCTCGGCCTGCTCCTCTTCGCAGGAGCCCTCGCTGCTCAGTGCCAACCGGCGCGCCCGCATCATCGCCTGGCTCCACCCCGAGGGCGCCGACCCCACGGGCGTGGGCTACCAGCCCAAGCACGGCATGTGGGCGCTCGGCACCGGCGGTTGGTTCGGTGTGGGACCGGGTTCCTCGCGTCAGAAGTGGGGCTACCTCACCCAGGCCGACTCCGACTACATCTTCGCCGTGCTCGGAGAGGAGTTCGGGCTGGTGGGCACCCTCGTCGTCATCGTCCTGTTCGCCGTCATCGGCGGCTGCTGTCTGCGTCTCATGAGACGCCACTCCACCACCTACGTCGTGGCCACCACCTCGGCCATCGGCGCATGGATCGTGGGACAGGCGATCATCAACATGAGCGTTGTCACCGGCGCCCTGCCGGTGCTGGGCGTCCCGCTTCCCCTCGTCAGCCGCGGAGGAACCGCCCTGGTCTCGGTTCTCCTGGCCATCGGGGTGCTTCTAGCCTTCGCCCGTCACGAGCCCGGCGCGCAGGAGGCCCTGTCCACCAGTCCTGGGGCGCTGCGTCGTTCCCTGGCAGTCATCGTCCCAAGGAGGAACCGTGCCCGAGACAAGTGAGAGTGCAGGATCGCCCCAGGAGACACAGCCCATCCGGGAGCGAGGCGCGACCGGCCGTTGCGGGTACTCCTGGCCGGTGGCGGCACAGCCGGCCACGTCAACCCGCTGCTGGCCTCGGCCGCTGCCCTGCTGGACCCGAGCCCTGGGCGGGGACCCCACACGCGGATCCTTGTCCTGGGGACGGCCGAGGGGGCTGGAGAAGCGGCTGGTTCCCGAGGCCGGCTTCGAACTGGCCTTCGTCCCCCGGGTCCCCTGCCCCGGCGCCCCAGCGGGGATCTGCTGCGCCTGCCGCACCGGTTGGGAAAGGCGATCAGCGCGGCCACCGAGGCCATCGAGACGGTCGGTGCCGACGTCGTCGTCGGCTTCGGCGGCTACGTCTCCCACCCCGCCTACCTCGCTGCCCGGAAGGCCGGTGTACCGGTCGTCATCCACGAGCAGAACGCCCGCCCCGGGCCTGGCCAACCGGCTGGGGGCCTCCTGGGCCCAAGCGGTCGCGCTGACCTTCGCCTCCACCCGACTCAAGGCCTCCAGGGCAGCACTGAGGTCACCGGGCTGCCCCTGCGCCCGGCCATCGCCGCCCCTGGTGACGCAGCGCTCTACCTCGGAGGGCTCATCGTGCCCGCGTCGACGGCGCCCAGGCGCTGGGGCTCGATCCCGCGATGCCCACGCTCCCTGGTGACGGGCGGCTCTCTGGGAGCCCAGCACCTCAACGAGGTCCTCAGCAGTCGCTCAGCTCGCTGCCGCCGGTCTGCAGGTGCTGCACCTGACCGGCAGGACAAGGACGCCCCCGTGCGCGCCGCCCTCGAGGCGGCGGTGGATGCCGGTGCACCGGAGGATCTGATCGAGCGCTACCACGTGCTGGACTACCTGACCACCATGGAACAGGCCCTATGCCTGCGCCGATGGGGTCCTGTGCCGCCTCGGCGCCGGCACCGTTGCGGAGATCACCGCCCTGGGCCTGCCGCGCTCTACGTCCCCTGCCGATCGGCAGCGAGGGAACAGCGCCTCAATGCCGCCGACGTCCTGGCCTCGGGAGGCGGTCGCATGGTGCTCGACGCCGACCTCAAGCCCTCTCGACATTCTCGACTTTACGGTGCTCATCTCCGATCCCGAGCGGCAGGCCGCCATGGCCCGGGCCGCGGCCTCCACCGGAGTCAGGACGCGGCGGCCCGACTGGCCGCCCTCATCCAGCAGTGCGCCTCCACGAACAACACTCCCACCGACGAGGAGAACGCGGCATGACCACGACGACACGCGCCCCGCGCCGACACCCGCAGGCTGTTCCGACCGCCGCACGCTGTCGGGCCGGTCGTTCCACCTCATCGGCATCGGGGGAGCGGGCATGAGCGTCGTCGCCCAGCTGCTCGCCGCGCGCGGCGCCCGGGTCTCGGGCTCCGACGCCCACGGCGGCCCCGCCTTCGACCACCTGGCCGATCTGGGGATTGCGACCCACCTGGGCCACGACGCCACGCACCTTCCCGCCGGAGCACGGTCGTGGTCTCCACCGCGCGATCAAGGAGACCAATCCCGAGCTCGCCGAGGCGCGCCGCCGTGGCCAGGAGGTCATCCACCGCTCCCAGGCCCTCGCTCTGGCCGCCCAGGGGCTGGACTTCGTCGCCGTGGCCGGTGCGCACGGCAAGACGACGACCTCGGGCATGCTCGCCGAGGCCCTGACGGACACCGGAGCCGATCCCTCCTTCGCCATCGGCGGGGTCGTGAGACCCCTGGGCACCGGAGCCCACCTGGGGAGCGGTCCCGCCCTGGTGGCGGAGGCTGACGAGTCCGACCGATCCTTCCTCAACTACTCACCCCGCATCGAGATCGTCACCAACGTCGAGCCCGACCACCTCGACAGCTACGGCTCCGCCAGGCCTTCGAGGCGGCCTTCGTCGACTTCGCCCACCGCCTGGTCCCCGGGGGCTGCTGATCGCCTGCGCCGCCGACCCCGGCTCCCCTGCGTTTGGCGCAGTCCGCCGCCGATGAGGGCCTGCGCGTCGTCACCCTACTCCTTCGGTGGCCCTGACACCCCTGCCCGGTGGGAAGCCGGTGGGGAGGGGCACGTCCACCTGGACATCCAGGAGCGCGGCGCATCCTCCACCCGCGCGCTGCTGACCCTGACCGGGCGACGGACCGCGACCCGACTGATGACACAGGGAGCCGCACACGGTCGAGCTGGTGCTGGCAGTCCCCGGAGACCATGTGGCCCTCGACGCCGCCGGCGCCTGGGCGGCGGGCATCGAGCTCGGCGTCGAGACCGGCCGAGATGGCCCGCGCTCTGGGCTCCTTCGGGGGAACCGGGCGGCGCTTCGAAGACCGGGGCTAGGCCGACGGCGTACGCGTTATCGACGACTACGCCCACCACCCCACGGAGATCGAGGCGCTGCTTCGCACCGCGCGTAAGTCGCCCAGGAGCGCGGCGGCCGGGTCCTGGTCCTCTTCCAGCCGCACCTGTTCTCCCGCACAAGGGCTTTCGCCGACCGCTTCCGGGCAGGCACTCGCCCCTGGCCGACGCCGTCGTCGTCGCGGACGTCTACCCGGCCAGGGAGGCCCAGGCCGACTTCCCCGACATCTCCGGAGACACGGTCGCCCGGCGGGTCCCCGGCGACAAGGCCTCCTTCGTCGCGCGGACCGGCGGGACGCCGCACACGCGGCGGCCGCTCTGACTCGCCCGAGACCTGCTGCTGACAGTCGGGCCGGTGACGTCACCGAGCTCGCCGCCATCGTCCTGGCAGACCTGACGGCTCGCGAAGGCGCCGCACCCGTTCGCCCGAGGACCGGGGCGAACCGGCGCGAGGAAGCCCTCGGCGCCCGCCCCGAGCCGTCCGACCGGTCTCAGGGCGCCCCGGCCAGCATCCCGCCGCGCCGCTCCGGAATACGGCGTGCGCGCCCGTCCGCTCCGGGCGGAGCAGGAACGGTCGGAATGGGGCCGGCAGCCCTCGCAGGATTCACAGGCCGAGAGGCCGCCCGAGCAGCCGACCCAGCCATCCCGCCAGATGAGCAGCCGGTCGACGACGGCCAGACGACCACGGGTCCCCGGCTCCGGTGCACACCATGAGGAGGGGCGGAGCCGCGCGCAGTGGCGCCCTGTCATCCTCGGGCGATCCTCGCCCGGCCCCATCGAGGGAGCTCGTCAAGCCCTTCGACCAAGCCTCGTCGGGACGACGAGTGGCCCCTGCAGGGACCAGAAGCCGGGAGGCGGCCTCCAGTCCGGACGGGCAGCGAGCACGGAGCTGACCGTGTTCGGCCGTCGACAGGTGGCGCTGCCCAGAGGCGACGACCGGGTCGTCTCCACCGGGCTCGCCGACCGCCTCAAGGAGCGTCAGCAGGCCCTGCGCCGGTTGCGCCTGCGCCGGGTCACGACCGCGGCGGCAGTCGTGCTCGTCGTCGTCCTGACGACCTGGGCCCTGCTCTTCTCACGCTTCTGGGGCTCAAGACCAGAGCATCTCCGTCGTCGGATCGGACGGCGGCGTCTCGGACAAAGCGGGTCCGCGACGTCCTGGCCTCCTACGCGGGCGACTCGTTGCTGAGGCTCGATACCGGCCGGCTCTCCGCCCGGGTCAGCGACAACCCTGGTCCGAGTACGTCGGGCGCAGGTGACCAGGGCATGGCCCCGGGACTGCGAGTGCAGCTGACGATGCGGGTGCCGGTGGCCACTGTTCAGGGCCCGGACGGTACCAGATCCTCGACCCAACGAGGCTGTGGTCCTCGAACGGGTCCCCCGAGGCGCCGTCGGGCCTGGTGACCATCATGCCCGACTCGGCCGAGACCGGCGGCGGGCGCAGGGGCCCCAGGCGATCTCCGCAAGCAGGTCGCAGCGGTCACCCAAGTAGTGGGCTCTCACGCCGGAAACGCTGGCCCAGGTCTCCAGCGGGAGCGCCACCGAGGCCGGGCAGGTCACGCTCACCCCTGTCCAACGGTGCCAGCGTGGTCTGGGGCGACACCCGTGACAACGCGCTCAAGGCGCGGGTCCTGGCGACGCTGATGACCACCAGCGCATCCATCTACGACGTCTCCTCGCCCCATCGCCCCACCACACGATCAGCCGACGCCGCGTCCACTGCGACGTCGTCGCAGACGTCCTGAGCGGTTCCGCGCGCCCCGCCGTACAACCGGCTGGAGGGCCGCCGGACGCTCACTGCCGGCCTTCAGGTTTTTGCAGGCGAATTGCAGCTATATAGCAGGAAATCCGCAGGCAACTGCACACGAACACGCCGGGCTTCAATGCGTGGCGACGTCCTGGAAGTCTCATAGCGTTAAGCCAGTCATTCGAAGAATGACATAAGTATAGACCTTAACTTGGGTTGAGGTTTGAGGGGAGTCCTCGACAGGGGCTCATGACGAAACTCTGCGGAGGGACGCCAGTGGTCAGAGCATGGCTGTGGACGACGCACAGCACTACCAGGCAGAGATCAAGGTCGTCGGGTCGGCGGCGGCGGCGTCAACGCCGTCAACCGCATGATCGAGGCTGATCTGCGTGGCGTCGAGTTCATCGCCGTGAACACCGACGCTCAGGCGCTGCTCGATGTCCGACGCCGACGTCAAGCTCGATGTCGGACGTGACCTGACCGAGGGCTGGGGCGAGGGGCCGACCCGGCCATCGGCCGCAAGGCCGCCGAGGACCACGAGTCGGAGATCCGCGAGGCCCTCGACGGGTCGGACATGGTCTTCGTTACCGCGGGCGAGGGTGGCGGCACCGGCACCGGCGCCGCCCCCGTGGTCGCCCGCCTGGCCAAGAGCATCGGAGCGCTGACCATCGGCGTGGTCACCCGGCCCTTCTCCTTCGAGGGGCGTCGCCGCTCGGCCGCAGGCCGAGGACGGCGTCCAGGCGCTGCGCGAGGAAGTCGACACCCTCATCGTCATCCCCAACGACCGCCTCCTGCAGATCGCCGACAAGAACATCTCGTCGTGGACGCCTTCAAGCGAGGCGGACCAGGTTCTTCTCCAGGGCGTTCAGGGCATCACCGAGCTCATCACCACCCCCGGCCTCATCAACGTCGACTTCCAGCGACGTCGATCCGTCATGCAGGGCGCCGGCGAGTGCTCTCATGGGCATCGGCTCCGCCACCGGCGAGGCGCGCGATCACGGCTACCGAGGAGGCCATCGCCTCCCCGCTGCTGGAGACCTCGATCGACGGCGCCCACGGCGTCCTGCTCTTCTTCCAGGGCGGCTCGGACCTGGGGCTGTTCGAGATGAACAGGGCCGCCAACCTCGTGCGCGAGGCTGTCCACCCGAGGCGAACATCATCGTCGGAAATGTCGTCGACGGCGCTCTGGGCGACGAGGTTCGCGTGACGGTCATCGCCGCGGGCTTCGACTCCGAGCCGGTGGTCGGCGGCCTGGCCGACCAGTGACCCGGCTGTCGAGGGCGGCCTCCGTTCCGCCGGTACCCTCCTCCCCGAGTCGAGGATCTGCTGCCGGCGCTCTGCCCCTCGCGGTGGCGCACACGCCGCGCAGAAGCAGTGACCCGTCCCGTGCCGCGCTAGCGCCGGCGCCGTCATCGCCGGCCGTCGCTGCCCACCCTGTCGGAGGTGAATGCGGCCGAGCCCTTTTCATCGGGGAGCATGCCCGCCTACGTGGACGACTCCTACGGGACGTACGGCTCCCGTGCCGGTTCAGCAGTCGGTCTCCGAGCTCGAGGTGCCGCAGGTCATCGGCGTCGATGCCGACGACGACGGCATCGATCTGCCCGACTTCCTGCGTTGGTGACGCTGACGTCGGGACCGCTCAGGGGATGCGTGAAACGGCTGCCGCTCAGGTCGCAGACCTGATCGAGACGGATCTGGGCCCGAGGGGCCCGCGGGTACTTCACCACTCGCGGCCCGCGGGCCCGTCTCGTTCCCGGCAGGGGCGACACCGACTCCGCGGCCCGGGGCGCCGACGACGACGGTGACCAGGACGGGGTCTGCGGCTGGAATCTCGCGCTCCATGTCGGCGACGACCCACAGCGCGTTCGCGGCCATCGTCGCCGGCTCGAGGAACTGCTCGGGCTCGAACGGGGAGAGCACCTGGCCTGGATGAATCAGGTGCACTCCAGCACCGTTGCTGCCGCTCGGACCGAATCGGTCCCCGGCGGATGCGCTCGTCTTGGATACCCGAATGCCCGGGGCTCCGGCCGGCTGCTGCGTCCTCGTGGCCGACTGCGTTCCCCTTCTACTGGCCCATCGGGACGGCATTGTGACGGCGGCCGTTCACGCCGGGCGCCGCGGCATGCTCGACGGCGTCGTTCCTGCCACGATCGATGCCCTCCGGCGCGCGGGCGCGGTTCCGGGGACCTCTGGGCGGCCGTCGGACCGTCGATCTGCGGCTCCTGCTACGGGGTGCCCGATCCACGCGCACGCTGTCCGCGCAGCGGAACCCGCCTGCGCTTCGCGCACGTCGTGGGGAACCCCGGCCTCGATGTGGCCGCCGGCGTCATCGCCCAGCTCGAACGCGCGGGGTGGGGCACATCAGCGCCGGCGGGTGGTGCACCTACGAGGATCCGCGCTTCTATTCCTTTCGGCGGGAGGGAACGACTGGACGGCTGGCGGGCGTCGTTCTCCCGAGATGAGGCTCAGGGCGCTGAATACTTCCTGAGCGTGACCTACCTGGAACCTGAGGTTGGGGACACGCCGGTTGAGGTCCCCGTGCGGCGTTGCGGGGGCGGATACCGTCCCAGCAGCATCCGGAACGCAGGGGACCGGACGAACCAGGAGCGACAAAAATGGGCGCGCTGCGCAGTATGACCAGTTTCCTCGGCTACTCGGAGCCGGAGGAGAGACCTACGAGGACGGCTACGAGGCCGCCGACGCCGGTTTCGCCGTGCAGGAGCACGAGGCAGGACTTCGTCGATGAGGGGCTACGAGGATTCGCCGCCCCTGCTGCGCCGAGCCTGCCGCTGCCCCGGACCTCCGCCGCATCGTCACGGTGCATCCGTCGACCTACAACGAGGCCAGGATCATCGGCGAGTCCTTCCGCGACGGTGTTCCCGTCATCATCAACCTCACCGGCATGAGCGAGTCCGACGCCCGTCGCATGGTCGACTTCTCCGCAGGCCTGGTCTTTCGGCCTGCACGGCGCCATCGAGCAGAGTCACCCGCGGGTCTTCCTGCTGACCCCGGCCAGCGTCGAGATCGACGGCGGCGAGGTCGCTGAGGCTCGCAGCCGGTTCTTCAACCAGAGCTGAGTTGACTGACGCGTGACACTTATCTCCGTGCTGGCCAAGATCCGTGCGGGAATTCTGGACCTGTCCTCCTCATCCTCCTGGTCAGGGGTCGTGCTCGACTGGGTTCAGCTGTTCGCCCGCCAGTGGCGCCCCCAGGGGCCCGTTCTGGTGTTGGCCGACCTCGTGCACGCCCTGACGGATCCGCCCCGCGGCTGATCCGTCAGAGGGTGCCCATGGCGCGCCTGGGAGGGGTCGGCATCGATCTGAGCTTCCTGGTCCTGTTCCTCCGGGATCTTCATCCTCCAGTGGTTCCTCGAACTTCTTTGAACGGGTGTGAAGTCGTGAGCGAACCGCTGAGTGCTGTTCTCACACCAGCGTGAGATAGCGCGCTTGATGTGGCCTGAACCTCGAGTTCAGGTACTCTGTCCGCATGGGGTGACCGGATGCCCGGTGCTCGTGACCTTATCCGTAACGACACCGAGGTGACGACCCATGACGCTGCTGACGGCAGACGACGTCCTCAACAAAAAGTTCCAGGCGACCAAGTTCCGTGAGGGCTACGAGCAGGACGAGGTCGACGAGTTCCTCGACGAGGTAGTCGAGGCGATGCGTCAGCTGGAGGCTGAGAACGCCGACCTCAAGGCCAAGCTCGGGGCCGCCAACCGCAGGGTGGCGCAGCTCGACGAGGAGCTGCCATCCCCGCTGCTCCCGCTTCCCCCGCTCTCCGGTCCAGGCCGAGCCTGCCGTGTCGGTGCCCGCCGTCTCCGGCGAGTCCGGTGGCTGGGGCCCGGCCGCCGCATCCGGCATGCTCGAGCTGGCCCAGCGGCTCCGACGAGCACGTCGCCAACGGCAAGGCCGAGGGCGAGCGGATCGTCACCGAGCGCGCTCCACTGGCGAGCAGATCGTGCGCGAGGCCGAGGACCAGCGCAACCGGACACTGGCTCAGCTGAGAAGGGAGCGCTCCGGCCTTGAGCACAAGATTGACGAGCTGCGGCGCTTCGAGTCCGACTACCGCACCCGTCTCAGAGCTACCTGCAGAACCTGCTGACCAACGTCGAGGACGGCGGCGAAGCTCCATCTCCGGCCTGTGATCCCCAGGCCGTGATCGCCTCCCCGGCGCCACCCCGTGAGCACCTCAGGGACCGGCCTACGGAGCACCATCTCCATGACTCCCATCCGTCAAGGACGATCCGGCTCCTCCGTCGTCTCTCGACACGGCCTCCTACGAAGGGCGGCGACCCGCGCGGGTCGCCGCCCTTCGCTCAGTGCGTACGCTCACCCGCCCGTCTCTCTTCCGAGGCGCAATGCGAGAAAGCCCCATGCCAGATCACGTGGACGCGGCACGCCCCCGAGGAGGCCGCGGATAACATCGTTTCACTCCCCACAGACAACCCGTTCAGCGCCATGGAGAAGAGCCTGGGAGCTCAGGGCGGCCGGGACGGAGAAGGCCGTCGGGCCCGGCGCCTATCGGTGACCGTGCTATGGACGATGGCGGTCGTCATCGTCGTCGTCGACCAGCTCAGCAAGCAGTGGGCGCTCTCCGCTTTGTCCGACGGACGGCACAGACCCTGCTCGGCCGGGCGCTGGGGCTCGTCCTGGTTCGCAACCCAGGTGCCGCCTTTTTCCTTCGCCACCGGGCAGACCTGGATCTTCGCCCTCATCGCCTCCCCTCGTGGTGGTCATCATCGTCCGTGTTTCCCGGAACCTGGCCTCCCCGCTCGTGGGCGGTGGCCCTCGGCCTGGTGCTCGGCGGAGCGGTTGGCAACCTCATCGACCGATCTCCTGCGAGAACCCGGATTCCTGCGAGGCCACGTCATCGACTTCATCGACTACGGCGGCTACTTCGTGGGCAACGTCGCCGACATCGCGATCGTACTCGCCGCCGCGGGCATCATTGTCCTGTCCCTGGGAGGATGGGAGATCGACGGGACGCGCGCCGGCTCCCGGAGCACCCCGGAGCCGAAGGGCGCCGACGGATCGCAGACCCCGGCTCGCGCGGCAGGCGCCGCAGTCCGCCAAGGGACGCCGCCGCTCCATCCATGCCGGCGATGCCCGCGGAGCCGGAATGAGTCTGCGCCTTCTGCTCGTTCCCCGACGGCTTCGACGGCGACCGCCTCGATTCGGCCCTGGCCCGCATGACGGGCGCTGTCCCGCAGTCGGGTCGGAGAGCTGTGCGGGGCCGGCGGCGTGCGCAGGGACGGAGAGGCACTCACGAAGTCCGCTCGTCTGCGCGCCGGCGACCTCCTCGAGGTCGACCTGCCCGATCCGCGCCCCGCCGAACCCGTCCCCACCCCGGTCGAGGGCATGGAGCTGCTCTGCGAGGACGAGGACATCGTCGTCGTCGACAAAGCCGGCAGGTGTCGCCGCCCATCCCTCCATGGGGTGGGACGGCCCTCGACGTCCTGGGCGCACTCAAGGCGATGCGCGTACGGGTGGCCACATCGGGGCCCTCGAGCGCCAGGCATCGTCTCGCGCCTGGACGTGGGCACCTCGGGCGTCATGATCGTGGCCAAGGGGAGCGGGCCTACTCGGTACTCAAACGCGCTTTTCGGGAGCACACGGTGGACAAGGTCTACCACGCCCTGGTGCAGGGCCACCTCGATCCCTCCAGCGGCACGATCGACGCACCCATCGGCCGCCACCCCAGCCGGGAGTGGAAGATGGCCATCATCGAGGGCGGGCGCGAGTCCATCACCCACTACGACGTCATCGAGGCGATGCCCGGGGCCTGCCTGGCCGGATCCACCTGGAGACCGGACGCACCCACCAGATCCCGTGTCCACATGGCCGCCGTCGGCCACCCTGCGTCGGAGACGCCACCTACGGTGCCGACCCGGCCATGAGCGTGCGCACCGGTCTGATCCGCCAGTGGCTCCACGCCCGTGAGCTCGGCATCACCCACCCCATCACCGGTGAGCGCATGGTCTTCACCTCCGACTACCCTCCGACCTCATCCACGCCCTGGACGTCCTCCGCCTACCGTGAGCGGCATCAGACCGACTCACCCGATGACCCGAGCTCCCGCGCCACGCGCAGGGAGACAGACGAACAGATAGAAGCAGAACCGAGAGGAGACGCTGGTGCGTATCGTCGTCATCGGTGCCGGGGGCATTGGAGGATGGCTCGGCGCCCGCCTAGCCGCGAGCGGCCAGCAGGTCGGGTTCCTCGTTCACGGCCGCACCCTGGCGGCCCTGCGCTCGGGCGGGCTGACGCTGCGCAGGCTCTCCGGCGGCGAACCCGGTACCGTCACCGTCCGCATCGAGCAGCCGCTGCCAGTGACGATCCGGACAGGGCTCGTCGACGCCCTGGGCGGATACCCGGACCTGGTGTTCGTGACTACCAAGGTCGACGCACTGGCCGAGCTGGCTCCCGTGCTCAAGCGTCTGACCGCTCCCGGTACCGGTGTCGTCTCCACCCAGAACGGGATCAGCGCGCCCGGACTGCTCGCCGACGCCGTCGGCAAGGAGTATGTCCCTGCCCGGAGTCGCCCGCGTCTACTCCGCCATCATCTCGCCCGAGACATCCGCACCATCGGCAGCGCCGGCTCCCTGGCCCTGGGGAGTGGGACGGCAGCGCCACCGCTCGCAGCAGCGCCGCCGTCAGGCCCTCGAGGAGGCCGGCATCTGCGCCTGGATCCCTCGACTCCATCTGGGCCGAGCTGTGGCGCAAGGTCTCCTCGTCGTCGTCCAGGGCGCGCTCGGCGCCGCCGCGAACGCACCCATCGGCGTCCTGCGCTCCGACCTGCGAGACGCCTTCAGTCGAGCTGCGGGCGAGGTCGTTGCCGTCGCCTCCGCCCTCGGGCACGACCTGGCCACCCACGACGCCCCGACCCGGTCGCCGCCGTCCTGGCCCTGGCAGACGCTCAGCCCGCCGGCGCCACCACCTCGATGCAGCGCGACATCGCCGCCGGCCTGCCCAGCGAGCTCGACGCCCAGCTCGGCTCTGTGTGCCGAGCCGGAGACAACAAGGGTGTGCCCACTCCGGTGCTCGACCTCGCCCGCGCCGTCCTGGCCCCGCGCGAGGCCGCCGCCCGCGCCCGGATCTGACGGCCACCGGGACGAACCTGTCGACGACGTCCATCGGGGCGGATTCCTCACACGCACCCGCCCGGCCACTCCGGGAATGTCCAGCCGGCACAGCGCAATCCTGGCGACACCACCGCCGGCCGCCTCCCGGAGGTGGGGCGCCCCGCGGGCCTAGGATGGAACCATGGCGCAGACGACCGGTCAGGAAGAGGCAGCCCCCAAGGACGACTTCGTCCACCTTCACGTCCACACCGACTACTCCATGCTGGACGGTGCCGGAAAGATCAAGGATTACGTGGCCGAGGCCAAACGCCTGGGTCAGCCCGCCTTGGCGATCACCGACCACGGCTACATGTTCGGCGTTTACGAGTTCTACGCGGCCGCCAAGGCGGCCGGCATCAAGCCGATCATCGGGGTGGAGGCCTACACGACGCCGGGCACCTCGCGCTTCGACAAGACCCCGTGTCTTCTGGGGCGATGAGTCCCAGAGAAGCGACGACGTCTCCGCCCGCGGCGCCTACACGCACGTGACGCTCCTCTCACGCAACAACGAGGGCCTGCACAACCTCATGCGTATGGACTCCTTCGCCTCCCTGGAGGGCCAGTGGGGCAAGGCTCCCCGCATCGACCGAGAGCTGCTCTCCCGCTACGGGGCCGGTCTCATCGGCTCCACCGGCTGTCCGTCGTCGGAGGTCCAGACCCGTCTGCGCCTGGGCCAGTGGGATGAGGCCCTGCGCACTGCCGGAGAGCTGCAGGACATCTTCGGCAAGGAGTTCTTCTACGTCGAGCTCATGGACCACGGCCTGGAGATCGAGCAGCGCGTCACCAAGGACCTGCTGCGCCTGGCCCAGAAGCTCGACGCCCCGCTGCTGGCCACCAATGACTCCCACTACGTGCGTCCCGAGGACCGCACCATCCAGGACGCGATGCTGTGTATCAACTCCGGCTCGGTGCTCTCCGACCCCGACCGCTTCAAGTTCGACGGCGACACCTACTACCTGCGCCCCGGCTCCGAGATGCGCCGGCTCTTCTCCGAGATGCCCCAGGCCTGCGACAACACCCTGCTCGTGGCCGAGCAGTGCGACGTGCACTTCCGTACCGTTGACGAGGGCGCCTCCTTCATGCCGGCCTTCCCCGTCCCCGAGGGGGAGACCGATGAGTCCTGGTTCGTCAAGGAGTGCTGGCGCGGCATGGATCGCCGCTTCAACGGCGACATTCCCGAGGACTGCCGCAAGCAGGCCGAGTACGAGATCAGCGTCATCACCCAGATGGGCTTCCCCGGCTACTTCCTCGTCGTGGCCGACTACATCAACTGGGCCAAGGCCCACGGCATCCGGGTGGGGCCGGGGCGCGGCTCAGGGCGCCGGGTCCATGGTCGCCTACGCCATGGGCATCACCGAGCTCAACCCGCTGCGCCACGGGCTCATCTTCGAGCGCTTCCTCAACCCCGAACGCATCTCCATGCCCGATATCGATGTCGACTTCGACGAGCGCAGGCGCGACGAGGTCATCGAGTACGTGCGCGAGAAGTACGGCGCCGACCGCATCAGCCAGGTCGTCACCTACGGCGTCATCAAGGCCAAGCAGTCCCTGAAGGACTCCAGCCGTGTTATGGGCTACCCCCTACGCGGTCGGCGACCGCCTCACCAAAGCCATGCCCCCTCGGTCCAGGGCAAGGACATCTCCATCAAAGGCATCTTCAACCCCGACGACGAGCGCTACTGGGAGGCTGAGGAGTTCCGCAAGCTCCACGCCGAGGACCCCGACGCGCAGAAGATCGTCGAGCTTGCCAAGGGTCTGGAGGGCATGACCCGCCAGTGGGGCGTCCACGCCTGCGCCGTCATCATGTCCTCGGCGGCGCTGACCGACATCATCCCCATGATGCAGCGCCTCCAGGACGGCGCCGTCATCACCCAGTTCGACTACCCCACCTGCGAGCACCTGGGGCTGCTCAAGATGGACTTCCTGGGGCTGCGCAACCTCACGGTCATCTCCGACGCCCTGGACAACATCGTCGCCAACGGCAAACCCGCCCCTGGACATCGACCACGTCGAGCTGACGACCGCGCCACTTACGAGCTGCTCTCGCGCGGGAGACCCCTGGGCGTCTTCCAGCTCGACGGCGGTGGCATGCGCACCCTGCCGCGCCTGATGAAGCCCGACAACTTCGAGGACATCTCCGCCGTCGGCGCCCTCTACCGGCCCGGCCCCATGAGGGGCGAGTCCCACACCAACTACGCGTTGCGCAAGAACGGCCTGCAGGAGGTCGTCCCGATCCACCGAGCTCAAGGGAAGCCCTCAGAACCGATCCTCGGGGAACCACGCACGGCCTTATCGTGTACCAGGAGCAGGTCATGAAGATCGCCACCGACCTGGCGGGCTCTCGATGGGCAAGGCCGACGCTCTGCGCAGGCCATGGGCAAGAAAGAAGATGGACATCCTGGCCAAGATGTTCGTCGAGTTCGAGGCGGGCATGGTCGAGGCCGGCTTCTCCAAGGAGAGCGTCAAGACCCTGTGGGACGTCGTGGTCGCTTCGCCAGTACGCCTTCAACAAGGCCCACTCGGCAGCCTACGGGGTCGTGTCTCACTGGACGGCCTACCTCAAGGCCCACTATCCCACCGAGTACATGGCGGCCCTACTCACCAGCCAGAAGGACAACAAGGACAAGCTGGCGGTCTACCTGGGGGAGTGCCGCCACATGGGCATCACCGTGCTGCCTCCGGACGTTAACGCCTCGCGGGCTCAGTTCTCCGCGGTCGACGAGGATGTGCGCTTTGGTCTGTCCGCGGTGCGCAACGTCGGTATCAACGTCGTCGACGCGATCGTGGCCGCCCGCCGGGAGAAGGGCGAGTTCACCTCCTTCGAGGACTTCTCGACAAGGTTCCCGCCGTCGTGTGCAACAAGCGCACCATCGACTCCCTCATCAAGGCCGGTGCCTTCGACTCGCTGGGACACACCCGGCGCTCCCTGCAGGCCTGCCACGAGGACTTCGTCGACGAGGTCATCGGCGTCAAGCGCAATGAGGCCGCCGGCCAGTTCGATCTGTTCGCCTCCATCATGGGTGGCCTCCGACGACGCCGGCGACTCCCCCTTCGGCAACGGCCCGGTCTTCTCCTCGGACGTGCCCAACCTGCCCGAGTGGGATAAGAAGGACAAGCTCGCCTACGAGGCGCGACATGCTGGGCTCCACGTCTCTGATCATCCGCTCATGGGCCTGGAGGGCCTCCTGGGAAAAGCTCGCGGACAAGGAGATCTCCGAGCTCCATGAGAACGACGAGAGCTGCCCGACGGCGCCATGGTCACCATCGCCGGCCTCATCACCTCGCTGACCCGCAAGACCACCAAACAGGGGAAACCTGTGGGCCATCGCCCAGATCGAGGACCTGGCCGGAAGCATCGAGGTGCTCTTCTTCCCCAGACCTATCAGACCGTCTCCACCATGCTGGCCCCCGACACGGTGGTCACGGTGCGCGGACGTCTCAACCGACGTGATGGCCAGGTCGCCCTCTACGCCCAGGAGATGACGATTCCGGACATCTCCAGCGCCGCCCACGAGGCGGTCCTCATCACGCTGCCCGCCAACCGGTGCACCGGGCCGCTGGTGGAGCAGTTCAAGGACGTGCTCACCAAGCACCCGGGAGGATCCATGGTGCGTCTGACGCTGACCAGCCCGGGGCGCGAGGTGCGTACTCAGCTGGATGCCTCCCTGCGCGTGGAGGCCTCGCCGGCCTTCTACTCCGACATCAAGGCACTGCTGGGACCGGGGTGCTTGCGCCACTGATCGCGTCCCTATGACAGCATCCCCCGATGCAGTCGAACTCACACAGGCCTGCCCTGAGCGTCGAGGGGACCGCACGGTCGCGCTTCGGCCGTATTCCTATCCAGACTTGGTAATCATCAGGTCGAGGCCCTTCGAGCCCGCTTCCAGGAAGATCAGGCGAGCTCCGGAGCGGCATCGCGTCTTCCTCGCGGCGTCCCCGCCAGCATGCTCTCTGGTAGTGGCTTTTCAGTATCTTGATACGCTCGTTACATCCTAAAGCGGTCAATGACCGCATTTGTCTACGAGGTTATTTGATGAGTGACGAGGATCTGACCCCTCCAACGATGACACAGGAGCAGGAAAACTCTCCGCAAGAAGAGGCACCCTCCCAGGACACGGCCCCCACACCCGCATTCCACACCTCACCGGCAACGGTGAAGCGGCGGCAGCGCCACCTGCTCGAACGCCTGAGACGATCGGTCTCCCGCCAGCCCCACGATGCGGGGAGGGCATGGACAAGGTGGTCTTCGGTATCGCCGCGAGCGCCACCATCGCGTTCGTCGCGTGGGGCTTCATCGACCCGCACGGGCTGGGAGGATCTCCAAGCGGGCCCTGGGCGGAACGATCAGCAACTTCGGGTGGCTGTTCGTGTTGTCCTCAACCTTGTTCGTCGTCTTCATCATCTTCGTCGCGGCCTCGCGATTCGGCAAGATCCCTCTGGGAGGAGACGCCGAGGAGCCCGAGTACACGCACCAGCTCGTGGGTCTCCATGATGTTCGCAACCGGAATGGGTATTGGTCTGATTTTCTACGGGGTTGGTGAGCCTCTGTACTTCTACATGTCGCCCCCACCAGACACCGTCGATCCGCAGACGGCCAAGGCCGCCAGCACCGCGATGGGAACCGCCCCTGTTCACTGGACCATCTACCCGTGGGCGATGTATGCGCTGGTCGGGCTGGGAATGGCCTACGGCACCTATCGTCTGGGGGCGCTCCCAGCTCTTCTGCGATGTTCACCTGCCTGTTCGGGCGCCAGGCCATCGACAGCATCGGGGCGCATCATCAACATCCTGGCGATCGTGGCACCCTGTTCGGCTCCGCCTGCTCCCTGGGCCTGGGGCGCTGCAGATCGGCGGAGGTGGTGTCGACCAACCCGGTCGACAAGGTGAACTCCGGGATGCTGGTTGCGATCATCGCGGTCCTGACGGCGTGCTTCGTCGCCTCCGCCATCTCCGGCATCGAGAGGGCATCCAGTGGCTGTCGAATCATCAACATGGTTCTGGCTGTGCTGCTAGCGATCATCGTCTTCGTCGGCGGGCCCACGCTGTTCATCCTCAACATCATCCCTCGGCGATCGGTGACTTCATCAACGAGCTGCCCACGCAGCCTCGCGCACTGCGGCCGTCGGCAACACGGAGCTGACCGACTGGCTGTCCTCCTGGACGATCTTCCACTGGGCCTGGTGGATCTCCCTGGACCCCCTTTCGTGGGCATGTTCATCGCCCGGATTTCGCGCTGTACCATCCGGCAGTTCGTCACCGGTGTCATGTTCGTGCCCTCGGTCGTCTCCCTCATCTGGTTCGCCATCTTCGGCGGTGGCGCCATCGGTCTGCAGGAGCGGGCAGAGCGGGCGGGCGAGGCGGTGGACGCCCCTCGTCCGCCTCAAGGCTGACGGCACGCCCGACCTGAACTTCGATACCATCCTGTTCGATCTGCTCAACGCCATGCCCGTGCACAAAGGCGGTCCTCATCGTGCTCATGGTCCCTGGCGGTCGTTTTGGTGGCGATCTTCTTCGTCACCGGCGCGGACTCCGCCTCCATCGTCATGGGCGGGCTGTCGAGAACGGGCGACCGAACCGAGCCGCTTCACGGTCGTCTTCTGGGTGTGGCCAGCGGCGGGTGGCCTCGGCCATGCTGCTCGCCGGAGGAGACGATCCAGCGGAGGTCCTCACCGGTCTGCGCGACATCACGATCGTCTCGGCGCTGCCCTTCGTCATCGTCATGCTGCTGCTGTGCGTCTCGCCTACAAGGACCTCAACAACGACCCGATGCTGCTGAGGCACTCGCTGGCCAACCAGGGCCTGGTCGACTCGGTGACCACCGCGGTCACCACCGCCAGCGAGCCGCATGAGGTCGAGACCATCGAGCTGCGACCAGGCTGTCGTCCACCACAGACAAGGACGACGAGGGCGGTGCAGGGCGATGATGAGCGAGAACCCGACGCCGTCGAGGGGCGCAGACGACGGACCCACGGATCCTGACGGGAGCCGGAACGGGTGAGGCCGTGTCAGTGCCGAGGTCCGGGGCTCATCGTCCGGGCTCCGGCTGCTCGACGACGGCGCCGATCTCGCCCGAGGGATGCGCGACCACCACCACATCACGGTCCGAGAGGCGGTGTCCGCGCCTCGTCTCCGTGACCCCGTTGACCGTGACGTCGCCGGACTGGATGGCGATTCGCGCCTCTGCGCCGTCCTCCACCAGACCGGCCAGCTTGAGGAACTGTCCGAGCTTGATGCTTCCGGACACTGGGACGGCCGGGTGCGGGGATGAGTGCTGAACTGTTGCATGCGTCATAGGCCGATCCTCCCAGAGAGAGCCGGCCGACGCACATCAGAACTGGTAGCACCCGTGGTGAGCCCCTGTAGGCGGCATGGATGAGAGAAGGCTCTCTCAGAACTCAAGCGGATATAACGGATGCCAAACACAATTTATCACGGTAGGGTAACGGCGTTCTGATAACACTACGGAGACGGAGACACCATGAAGCGTCGAATCGTCGCCCAGATGGCGGTACTCGCACTATCGCTGTCGGCGCCTGTTCTGGCCGTGACTCATGCGCCAGAAGCGGCCGCTGCGGACGGCAACACCATCCATGTCTCAGCCGAGGGAGGGGCGGACTCGGGAGACGGAACCGCTGCCAAGCCCTTCCAGACCATCGGAGCCGCGCTCAAGGCGGCCGGTAACGGCGACACCATCGAGCTGGGCAACGGCACCTACCGCGAGGGTGAGCTCGCCGTGGACAAGGGAGTGACCATCAAGGCCGCCGAGGGTGCCAAGCCGGTCCTCACCGGTGCCGAGGTTCCCGCCAACTGGAATGCGGGAGGCGACGGCAAGTGGTCCACTGGCGGTGACATGGTCCGCTTCTGCACGGTTCGCACTCATCAACGCCGATCCCGCCAAGGAGGGGATCGCCGCTCACCCCGAGCAGGTGTTCGTTGATGGTCAGCCCCTGACCCAGGTGCTCAGCCGTGACGAGGTCACCGCGTCGACCTTCTTCGTCGACGACCCCGACCCGGTCACCCTGAAGAACCCGAACAACAACCAGGACGGCTACAACGTCAAGCCGCACCGGGGCACCTCCTACGTCATCGGCGTCGACCCGCCCAGCACCAGGTCGAGGTGGTCCAGCACTCCCGGGCCCTGTCCTTCAACACCGACAACATCACCCCGTCCGGGCTGACGGTGGAGAAGTACCCGCGGTCCAGCGCTGGGACTACGAGGACCCTGAGATCGGTACCATCTCCGGTGGTGGATGGTCGTGGCCGCCCACGGCGCCCCCGCATCGAGAACTCGACCTTCCGCTACTCCTCGATCGCCGGTGCGCTGCAGAGTCATCGACTCCACTAACGCGTTCGTGTCGAGACAACCTTTTCGAGAGCAATGGCTCCAACGCCTTCGGCGTCAACGACTCCACTGGAGCCAAGGTCGAGAACAACCTGTGGAGGAACAACACCTCCGGCTTCATCACGAAGGACTGCGGCGTCCTCGCACCTTGGCCGACACCAAGATCACCCACTCCAAGAACATCCGCTTCGCCAACAACACCGTGGACTACTCGGCCACCGGCGTGACATCTCCGACCCCACGGCCTATGACCAGAACTGCGGTGCGGGGCGTCTGGTCTCGACGAGGGCGTGATGGACTCCCGAGATCGTCGGCAACTACTTTGTCAACGTCCCGGTGGCGATCTTCAACGAGGTCTCCTCCAACAACCTCATCGCCTCCAACATCGTGGCCGGGGCTGGCGTCGGCATCCACATCTCCGGCTCCAACGACTCCCGGGTGTGGAACAACACCGTCTCTCACGCGCGCTCACGAGCCTGTGGATTCAGGAAGATTCCCGTTCCGACTGGCTGCAACGCCCGTAACGCCCAGGAGTATGCACTCAGGTGCAGAAGTGGAGTGCTCAGCACGGATTGAGCTGGGACACCACCAACACCACGGTGATGAACAACATCTTCCTCCGAGCAGACCACGCCCAAGCCCGGGATGAGTGGCGCTACTCGTCGATGGTGCAGGTCATCGGCGCTGCCAACGATGATGGCTCCGGCGCCGTCTACGCCAACGAGATGGTCTCCGCCATCGACTACGACGCCTACTACCGCCACGAGAACCCCCAGACCCTGTCGACCACGGTCCTGTGGAACTGGGGCGCCGACCGCTCGACCCAGTCGATCAACGCCGAGAAGCTCTCCGACTTCACGGCCGACCCGAATGTCAAGGCAGCCGGCAAGGAGTCCAACGGTCTGGACCTGCACGGTTCCCTCGGAGAACAACCCGTTCTTCGTCAGGAGTCCGCCAAACCCGATGGACAAGACCTCTGACTTCCACCTGCGAGGGCAGTCCCGCCTCGGCACTGGCCACGCCCTGCCCGGAGGACATCGCCAAGACCCTCGGCGTCAATGCCAACGTTGCCGTGGACCGCGGCGCGCTGGTCAACGTCGCTTGGGGTGGCGGTGCCACCCGGGTGCCGGGCTGACAACGCCGGTGGCAACAACAACGGTGGTAACAACCCCGGCAATGGCAATGGTGGCAACGACAACAACGGCAACGGCGGTGACAACGCCGGTGGCAACAACAACGGTGGTAACAACGCCGGCAATGGCAATGGTGGCAACGACAACAACGGCAACGGCGGTGACAACGCCGGCAACGGCTCTACCACCGCCGGCACGGCTCAGCCAGGGTTCGGCGAGTACCAACGCCTCCGACTCCAAGGCGGGGCCGGCCAGAAGAACTCCAGCGTCGCCAAGCCCGGCGCCAACGCCAAGGCCGGTCAGGGACAGAACGCCGCTGCCGCCGCCGCAGGCGGCGGTCGGCTCCGCCGACCTGTGCCGACGACCGCCGTCGTCCTGGCGGTGGCCGCCATCGTCATGGGAGGCGGCTTCATCCTGGTACGCCGTCGCACGGCCGACTGATCGGTACCGGTCTCGGGGTGGGAGTGGGATGCGTGACCGCGCTCTTGTGAACGGGTCCGGACAAGCCGGATCATCGCACTGTGTCGCAGTCACTCGCCATCGTCGTCGGTAACCGCTTCCTCGTGGGGAGAGGATGTACCGGCTCACCCCGGACTGGCCCAGTCCACTCTTGCAGCACGCTCCGTCCTTATCGACGTCGCCCAGCACCGTGAGGTCATCACCTACGGAGAGCTCAGCGAGGCGATCGGACGGAGCGTGCTGCCGCGTCATATGGGTCCCCTCCTCAGCATGATCGATCACGACTGCGCCGCCCGGGGCGAGCCGGGCCTGGCTGCCCTGGTGGTCTCGGCGGCCACCGGTGAGGTCGGCACCCGCGATGAGAGCTGGGCGCCGCCCCAGCGGCGCGCCTGCTGGATGCAGTGCAGGGGCGCCCGCTGACCCGGCCTGCCCACGGTGCAGCGCCACGGGGCGGTGCCGGTGGGGATGGGACGGCTCGCGGACCGGGTAGGTCGATCTCACTATTCGGGACGTCGGATGGGGTGAAGGATGCTCGTGGTTTGATACGCTCGACCATCCAGAGCGGCCGAGAGACCTGGTTCGATGACGCCGCAGCAACCCGGTGCGCGGGTGCTTCAGCCAGGATCGATGGAGACGACGTGCTAGACAACGAGCCCACGGAGCCCACTGCAGCAATCGAAGGCCGCAACGATGATCCGGGCGACGCCGAACGGGCGACGAGCGCTCGCTGCCCACCGTCAGTCTGGAGCTCTTCCCCTCGTGCGGGCAAGGCCGCCTCAGCCACCTGGGGACGCATCGACAGACTCCTGGCCACCGGTCCCGACTTCGTGTCGGTGACCTACCGACCGGCCTTCGTCACCGACCCGGTGCCTGGAAGCGGCGAGAAGGGGCGCTGGCAGCAGCGCGATGCGCCGCGGGTGCGCGCGGTCCAGGAGGAGTCCAATCCATCCGAGGGCGTTCTCGCCCATGTGCTCGGCTCCAGCGCCGTCCCCCTCATGGCGCACCTGACCTGTATCGGTTACCGCAAGCGGGAGGCCGTCGACATCATCACTCGCTTCCTGCGCATGGGAGTGCGGCGCTTCGCGCTGCGGGGACGCCCCTACCGGCACCCGCCGACGACGTCGCCGGGGAACTGCGCCACGCCGACGCCCTCGTCCGAGTCATCCGGGAGGTCGAGGCCGACTACTTCGGTGACGGCAGGCGCCATGTCACCATAGCCGTGGCCGCATACCCGGCCACCAACGACCACATCGAGGCCATCGAAGTGCTTGCCTCCAAGCAGGCCGCCGGAGCCGACCTGGCGATTACCCAGGTGTTCTACGATCCGGCGGACTACGTGGCTGACCAATGCCGCCTCCCATGCGGGCGTGAACATCCTCGATCCTCCCGGCGTCATCCCCTGACCGACCTGGGACGGCTCACCCGCCTCGAGGCGCTCACCGGGGTCAAGGTGCCGACGCCCTGCGCTCCTCATTGTCCGCCAGCGGCGCCACCCTCGTGGAGCGCGGCATCGGTGCGACACTCGACCTGGCCACGGCGCTACTGAGGCCGGGGCGCCCGGACTGCACCTGTACACCTTCAACCGGACCCGCCCCGCCCTCGACGTTATCAGCCATCTGCGTCTGGGCGGCATCCTGGCTGGGCTGCCTCGACCGGAGGTGCGACGCCGTCGACCGCGGCTACCTCCAGGCCACCCCCGGACGTGGCCCTCCTTCCTGCGCTGCGGTTCCCTGGGCGCAGCAGTTTCTTCCCGTCACCCCGTCCAGCCCTCACACCACCATCACCAAGGAGAACGCATGAGCGCTAACCTCGAGTCGGCTGCCTCCGCCTCGCCGGCGGAGATCGCTGTGACCGAGTCGCAGGTCCTCGGCACGCTGCCGGGGCCACCATCCTGGCTACCCACGTATCGGTAGGGACCGTGAGCTCAAACGCGCCGTGGAGTCCTTCTGAAAGGGGAGCCTGACCTCGACGAGCTCAGCCGCGCTGCCGCCGAGCTGAGGCGGGAGCGACCTGCCTCGCCTGGCGGGAGCTGGGCCTGACCCAATCCGCCTGGTGCCTGCGGACTTCACCCTCACGACCAGGTCTCCAGGTGACCGCCACCCTCGGTGCGGTCCCGCCTGCTTCCGCGACCCTGCTGACGCTGATGGAGCCCTCGACGTCGAGGGGCTACTTCACGTTGGCCCGTGGTGAAGGAGCCCTGCGCCCTGGAGATGACCAAATGGCTCTGACTCCAACTACCACTACCTGGTTCCGAGATCGATGCTTCCACCCCCATCGGCTACGTCGACACCGCCATCGCCGACCAGGTCCGTGAGGCCAGCGAGGCCGGGGCGGAGGTGCGCCCCGTCGTCGTGGGACCGATCAGTCTACCTGCTCATGGCCAAGCCCTCCGACGAGGCGGCCGAGGGCTTCCACTCCCTGGACCGCCTCGGCGACGTCCTGCACGCCTACGGCCACCTCCTCATGGACCTGCACGAGGCCGGCGCCACCTGGGTCCAGCTCGACGAGCCCGCCCTGGTCTCCGACTCCTGGAACGTCGATCGCGAGCGCATCCTCCAGGCCGTGCGCGACGCCCACACCTGGCTGGGCGCCATCGTGGAGCGCCCCAGATTCTGGTGGCCGGAACCTACGGCTCCCTGGGCGACGCCCTGCCCGTGCTCGGTCAGGCCCCGATCGAGGCCGTGGGCCTCGACCTCGTGGCCGGCGCCCTGCCCGAGGCCGGCGACCTGGCCGCCCTGGAGGGCAAGACCGTCGTCGCCGGCGTCGTCTCGGGCCGCAACATCTGGCGCACCGACCTGGACGCGGCGCTGAGCACGCTCGAGCAGCTGCGCGAGCACCCGCCCGAGGGTACCCCCATCACCGTGGCCACCTCACATCCCTCCAGCACGTGCTCACGACGTCGAGCGCGAGACCGCCATCGACCCGCAGATCCGCCTGCTGCCTTTTCGCCCGCGACCAGAAGGTCGGCGAGGTCATCGCCCTGGCCAGGACTGGCCGAGGGGCGCGAGGCCATCGCCGCCGAGCTCGCCCAGGACGCCGACCTGCGCAACCAGCGCGCAGCCCACCCGGGCGTGCACCGCGACGAGGCGCGCCGCCGTCGACGCCGTCACCGAGGGCGACCGCACCTGTGCGCCCTACGCCGAGCGCAAGGCCGCCCAGGACGAGCGCCTCGGCCCGCCGGAGCTGCCCACCACCACCATCGGCTCCTTCCGCAGACCGCCGAGATCCGCAAAGCCCGGGCCGCCCGGCGCAGGGGCGAGATCGGCGAGGCCGCCTACGACGAGGCCCATGCGCGCGGAGATCGCGCAGCGTCGTGGCCTCCAGGAGCGCCTCGGCCTGGACGTCCTGGTGCACGGCGAGGCCGAGCGCAACGATGGTCCAGTACTCTCGCCGAGCTGCTCGACGGCTTCGTGACCACCGAGCACGCTGGGTCCCAGTCCTACGGCTCGCGCTGCACCCGCCCCTCCATCCTGTGGGGAGACGTCGTGCGCCCTGGAACTGATGACGGCCTGGTCAGGCCTACGCTCCAGTCCTGACCGACAAGCCCCTCAGGGGATGCTCACCGGCCCGGTGACGATCATGGCCTGGTCCTTCGTGCGCGATGACATCCCGCGCGCCCAGGTCGCCGACCAGCTGGGCCTGGCCCTGCGCGAGGAGGTCGCGAGACCTCGAGGCCGCGGGCATCGGCGTCATCCAGGTCGATGAGCCCGCCATCCGCGAGACCCGCGTTGCGCCGCGCCGACCGCCCCGCCTATCTGGAATGGTCCGTCGGCCCTCCGCCTGGCCACCGGGGGCCGCACCCGCCACCCAGGTCCACACCCACCTGTGCTACCCGAGTTCGACGTTGTCATCGACGCGGTCGACCACCTCGACGCCGATGTCACCTCCATCGAGGCCTCTGCTCGCGCATGGACATCCTTCCTGCCGTGGCCGAGCACGGTTTCGAGCGTCAACTCGGCCCGGGTGTTTGGGACATCCACTCCCCGCGCGTTCCCAGCCAGGCCGAGTGCACCGAGCTGCTCCAGCGCGCCGTGGACGCCCCTGGGCGCGAGAAGGTGTGGGTCAATCCGACTGCGGTCCAAGACCCGCGCCTCACGCCGAGACCGAGGCGAGCCTGGCCAGTCTTAGGGCCGCCCGCGCCGTGCGCGCGACCCTGTGAGCTTCTGAGACGCTTCGCGGTACCTCTAAGGGGCCTGGGAGAGGACATCTCTCCCAGGCCGCCTCGCGCGGGGCCGGTAGGCTTGTCGGCATGCTCTCCCGCATCGATCTGCGCAGCTCCTGACTCCGCCCCCGCGAGCTGGCACAGGCTCTTTCCCCGGGCCGCCCTCGACGTGTCTGCCGCCCAGCCGCGGTGGCCCTCTGATCGAGGACGTCCGCTCCCGGGGCGCGGCCGCCCTGCGCGACGCCACCGAGCGCTTCGACGGCGTGCGCCCTGTTCACCTCCGCGTGCCCGCACAGGCCATCGCCCAGGCACTCAGCGACCTGGATCCGGCGGTGCGCGAGGCTCTGGAGCTGTCTATCGCCCACAACCGAGCCGGTCACGCCGCTCAGGTGCCCACCGAGCGCACCACCGAGGTGGTCCCCGGAGGCGCCATCACCCAGCGCTGATCCCGGTCAGGCGCGTCGGCCTCTACGTTCCCGGGGCTGGGCCGTCTACCCCTCCAGCGTGGTCGCGAACGCGGTCGCGGCCCAGGTCGCCGGCGTCGAGCAGATCGCCGTGGCCAGCCCGCCCCAGGCGGAGTTCGGCGGACTGCCCCACCCCACGATCCTGGCGGCGTGCGCACTGCTGGGACTGACCGAGGTCTACGCTGCTGGCGGCGCCCAGGCGATCGCGATGTCCGCCTCATGGCGCCGATGCCCAGAATGACATCGATCGCGCCGACACCGGGGAGAGGTCCCGTGCCCGGGAGTCGATGTCATCACCGGTCCCGGCAACGTTCACGTGGCCGCCGCCAAGCGCGCTGTCATGGGGACGGTGGAATCGATGCCGAGGCGGGCCCCGACTGAGATCGCCGTCCGGCTGACGCCGGTGCCAACCCCGAGTACGTGGCCGCTGACCTGCTCTCCCAGGCGGGAGCACGATCCCAATGCTGGCAGTGTTCTCATCACTGACTCCCCGGAGCTGGCCGAGGCTGTCGACGCCGCGCTCGGCGCAGGCTCAGTGCGACCCGGCACTCGGACCGGGCGGGCACCGCCCTGAACGGTCCGCAGTCGGGCATCATCCTGGTGCGACCTCGAGCAGGGCGTGCGGGTCGCCGACGCCTCACGCCGCCGAGCACCTGGAGATCCACACCGCCGACGCCGCCGAGGTGGCCCGTCGCGTCCGTAACGCAGGGCGATCTTCGTGGGCCCCTTCAGCCCGGTGCCCCTGGGCGACTACCTGGCGGGTTCCAACCACGTCCCGCCCACGGGCGTACTCGCCTTGCCGCCGGGCTGAGTGTCATGGCCTCCTCAAACCGGTCCAGCTCATCGAGTACGACGCGGGCGCCCTGGGAGGCCGCGACACCCGCTGGAGGTACTGGCGACGTGCGAAGACCCTGCCCGCTCACGGTGAGGCGGCTCGCGCCCGGATGGGGTGAGAAAGACGATCGACCGGGCCGACCGGATCGATGCGATCTCTCGTAATATCGAGGAGGGAGCCGCTACCGAGGCACTCCTCCTGAGTCTTCAATCGTTGCACAACGCCGTTTGAGGGTGTTGTGAGCCTCCTACCAGAGAGTGCCGGCCGGATAGTCGAATGACACAGTGTTGCGAAGCGTTATTTCATTGTTATATTTGGTTTTGACGCACGGTGCCGTGCCCGACGGGCTGAGTTCCCACACCCGTCACCCCCGGGCACGCCGCACCGAGGCGTTGGTATCGGCTGGCTTTAGCTCACCTTCCGGTAATGCCGGTCGGTATCGGCCCTACCTCTGGATCCGATGGATGGCCTCATCGCACTACTCCCCATTCGCCGCCGGAACCGGACTGTTCGTTGTGTGGTACGTCGCCCGGCAGGCTCCCTCCCGCACTCATCGCCCGTTTCTCATCATGACTGCGCCGGACTGGTATTCGTCGCCATTCTGACCTTCTTCCTGCTGACCAACCTCTATGGCGCCGTACGCGGCCTGCTCCCACGCTCGCGCAGCGCCAGGGGGCGTCACGTCCAACGGCGCGGCGGCACGATGAGTCTGCGGGCGTGATGAGTACGCAGTTCTCGTTGATGCTCATGGATCTCGGCCCCTCGAGCCCCTGGGAATCCTCGACCGCGTCGGCTGGTGCGCGCGCTGGGAATGATCGCCGTCGCTCTCGTCTACACGCTGTTCATGCTGCTGGCCTCCCGCGGGGCCCTGAAGCACGGCGGGGCCTCGCACCCGGATGCCCCGCTTCATCGTCATCCTCATGCCCCTGTCTCAACGAGGCGGAGGTGATCGGAGCCAGTGTTAGGCGCCCTGACCTCGATCCCGGACCCCGGTCTGCGCATCATGGTCATCGATGACGGCTCCGACGACGACACACGCCCAGGTGGCCGCCCAGGCCGGGGATGCACGGGTCGAGGTGGTGCGGCGCCGTCCCCGCACGCCCGTCTGGGGAAGGAGGCGCTCAACGACGCACTGTCGATCGTGCGCTCCCCTGCCGCACGTCGGTGTCCTCCTCCAGGGTGGTCGTCGGGGTCATGGACGCCGACGGCCGACTTCGACCCGCACGCCATCGGCGAGGTCCGCAAGGCCTTCGCCCCCAGGAGGTCGGTGCTGTCCAGATGGGCGTGCGCATCAACAACCGTTTCGGCTCACTGCTGGCCCGTATGCAGGACATGGAGTTCGTCATCTTCACCGAGGTCTTCCAGCGGGGACGGCGCCGAGTCCTCAGCGTCGGCATGGGCGGCAACGCCCAGTTCGTCCGCCTCAGCGCGCTCGACGCCCTGGGCCCCAGGCCCTGGACCCGGTCCCCTGACTGAGGACTTCGATCTGGGGATCCGGCTCAATGCCACCAGCTGGACCAACGAGTTCCTGGGCCTCGGCCTCCGTCCACCAGCAGGGCGTGACCAACATGCGTCGCCTCATGCGCCAACGCACCCGCTGGTTCCAGGGAAACCTCCAAGCGCTGCACCTCCTGCGCTCCGTCGCCCGCGAGCAGAGGGGACTGGGACGCGCCGACACGCTCTGGCAGATTCTCACGCCCTACCTTCTTCTGACCGGGTCCCCGCTGACCCTGTCGCTTCCCTCATCACGATGGTGACCGCTGGTGGCTGCGGTCCTGAGGTGGGAGCAGCCGTGGGCTGGCTCGTGGGCGCCTACGTCATCGCCTTCGGGCCGGCGCTCATCTATGCCTGGATCTACTAGCGCATCGAGCGCAGAGAGGCCTGAACCTGATCAAGGCGGTGGGCTACTCCCATGTGTCGTCCTCTACGGACTCCTTCCCAGCCTCTACGGCTGGCGGGCCGTAGCCAGGGAGATGACCGGACGAACTGGTTGGGCCAAGACGGCTCGTGAGGCCGAGCCGGCCCAGGTGCCGATCCTCCCGGACGGCTGCGGCCGTCGCCGCTCCGGGAGGGCCGCCACCCGGGGTTCGGCAGTCGGCGGCGCCGACCGCACTGGGGACCCCTGATCAGGTCGATCAACCCGACCGGCGCCCCCATGACCGGGGCGACGATCGTGGGGCGCAGCCCCCACCACACAGCGGGAAACCTGACCAATGAGGAGATGAGATGACAGCCACCACCGGCCCTCAGCACGTAGGAGTCTCTCGACGGAGCCCGTCACGGCAAGGCCCTGCGCCGCGGACTACTGGTCGGCTGCGTCCTGGCAACGATCCTAGGAGTCACCGTGTACTGCCACGCCAGAGAGGCCGGCACCCATGACTGCGACCACTGGGAGATCGTCTTCGACGGCTACGGCGAGGCCTCGTGCGCAGACGGCCTGCTGCGCCTCAAGCCGACGTCGGCCGACTCCCAGGACAAGACGCATGCGGGCTGGCGAGTCCACCACGGTCGAGGTCGAGGAGGGCAATGTCCAGACCATTCACACCAGGATGACCACCGTCAGTCAACTCCGTGAGGACGGCAGTCCCAACGCCTGGGAGGTTGCCTGGCTCCTGTGGAACTACTCCGACAACAACCACTTCTACGCCCTGGCCCCTCAAGCCCAACGGCTGGGAGGTCTCCAGCAGGACACCGCCTACGAGGGCGCCCAGCGCTTCCTGGCCTCCGGCAACTCTCCCGTCTACTCCGCCCGGGCGAGCCACGATGTCACCGTTGCCGTTGACACCACCAACCAGCAGCGGTCAGCTTCGTCATCACCGTGGACGGAAAGGAGCTCGGAACAGTGACCGACCCCCAGACCCCCACCGGTCGGAGTCGTAGCGGCCTACTGCGAGGACTCCGACGTCACGTTCACCCCGATCACCGAGGACCGGTGAGACCGGTCCGAGGCGGCCATTGCCCATCCCGATCCCGGCGTCCGACCGTATCGGCGCCCGATCCCGACACACCTGAGCAGGAGAACCCATGACGACACACACCACGCCATCGGGCGGGCCCTTGAGGGCCATGCTCGTCTACGGCACCCGCCCGAGGCGATCAAGCTTGCCCCTGGTGGCGGCCATGCGCGACGACGAGCGCTTGACCCCATCGTCAGTCGTCACCGGACAGCACCGCGAGATGCTCGACCAGGTCCACGAGTTCTTCGGGATCGTCCCCGACGACGACCTCGACATCCACGCCCCGGGACAGACCCTCACCCAGATCACCAACCGTTCCCCGCAGGGGTGGGTCGGGCGATCGAGGCACATCGTCCCCGACGCAGTCGTGGTCCAGGGCGACACCACTTCCGCCTTCGCCGCCGCGCTCGCAGCCTTCTACCACGAGATCCCCGTCCTCCACGTCGAGGCCGGCCTGCGCACCGGTAATATCTCCTCGCCCTTCCCTGAGGAGGCCAACCGGCGGCTCATCAGCCAGGTGACCACATTGCATCTGTGTCCCACCACCACCAGTCGGGACAACCTGCTGCGCGAGAACACCGACCCGCAGACCGTCCGCGTCACGGGTAACACCGTCATCGACGCGCTCCTGGTCGCCGTCGACCGCCGGATTCCACCACCCGATGAGAACCTGGCGGCGGCTCTGGAGGACGGCTCCCGACGAGTCGTGCTCGTGACCGCCCACCGCCGCGAGTCCTGGGGCGAGCTGATGCGGGCCATCGGACGCGCCGTCGCCCGCCTGGCCGAGCTCCACCCCGAGGTGCTCTTCGTCCTGCCGGTCCACCGCAACCCCAAAGTCCGCGAGGACCTCCTGCCGCAGATCGAGGGCCACCGCAATGTTCTGTGGTGCGATCCGCTGGAGTACGGCGCCTTCTGCGCGCTCATCGACCGCTCCGACGTCGTCCTCACAGACTCGGGGGGCGTCCAAGAGGAGGCTCCCGCGCTGTCCAAGCCGGTCCTGGTCATGCGCGACAACACCGAGCGGCCCGAGGCCGTGGCCTTCGGTGTCGCCGAGCTGGTCGGAACCGACGAGGACCGCATCGTCGAGCGGGTCTCCACCCTGCTGACCGACGAGGCGGCCTACACGGCCATGGCCCACGCCGCCAACCCCTACGGCGACGGGCACGCATGCGAGCGCATCCTGGCAGCCACCGCCGCCCTGTTCGGCCGTGGCGTCCCCTGCCCGAGTTCGACCCAGTTCCCACCTCATCTCACAAGGAGGATTCATGATTTCCCCGACCCTCATGTCATCTCGACGACGCCGCTGCGCACTGGCCGCCATCGCGGTGTGCCTGGGCACTTCCATCGCCTCTGTGGGCCCCGCCCAGGCCACGCCCCAGTCGGCTGTCTCCCAGGCACAGGCCCGGGCTGTCGCGGCGAAGCAGGCCGATGGTGCACAGGCCAACGACGCGGACCCGGCCAAGAACCCGCTTCCGGCTCCCGCCTGAGCCCGCCGCCGCGGCCAAGAAGGAGCTCCCCTCAAGGGGCGATAAGCAGGCCGATGTTGACCTGAACAAGCACGCGTCGCCGCGGGCAGGTTCAGATTCGTGACTTGAAGCAGAATGCGCCCGAGATTCCTGTCGGTGCGGTGAGCTTCTCCAACCAGGACGCGGGACCGGCCTCGACCCTGGTCCTGTTCGACACGACCGGTGACTACGCCAAGCTGGGGGAGTACTACGCCCTGAGCATGGGCACCCTGGCCAGCCACTCCGGGACCGTGACCACCCTTCCCGTCAAGGACTATGTCGCAGGCCTGGCCGGTCGTTTCACCAACGTGGTCTACATCGGCTCGACCTACGACGAGCCCCTGCCGCGCGCCTTCATCGACGACGCCCTGACCGGCAACGTCCCGGTGATGTGGTCCGGCTTCAACATCTGGCAGCTGGCCAAGACCGACGCCGACCGCGCCGCCTTCACCCAGCGCTACGGCTGGGACGCCGCGACCTCCTACATTGACTCCACCGACCGCGTCACCAAGATCAGTTACAACGGCGCCTCCTGAAGCGCAACGAGCTCAACAGCGGCGGGATCATAGCCCGCACATCACCCGCGAGAAGGACGTCAAGGTCCTGGGGCGCGCCGAGTGCTCCAAGTCCCGACGGCGCGGCCACGGCCTGCGCGTCCGTCGCCCAGTCCGGGACCAACTCCTTCCCCTGGGCCGTCAGCTCCTCTGGACTGACCTTCATCGGCGAGATCCTGACCTACCTGGGTGAGCAGGACCGCTACATCGCCGCCGCCGATATCCTCCTGGACTTCCTCCAGCCCAACGCCCAGCAGTACCGTCAGGCTGCCGTGCGCCTGGAGGATGTCACCCCGGACAGCGATCCGGAGGAGCTCCAGGCGATCGTCGACTACTTCTACGGCGAGAACGTTCCCTTCCAGATGGCGGTGGTTCCCAAGTACGTCGACCCCAAGGGCACTGAGAACAACGGTGTGCCCAAGGAGTGACTCTCAAGGACTCCCTCGAGCTGGTGGTGCCGTCCTCCAGGACGCCGTGAACAGAGGCGGAACGATTGTCCAGCACGGCACCACCCACCAGTTCGGCACTCTGGACAACCCGCACAATGCCGTGTCCGCCGACGACTTCGAGTTCATCCGTTCGTGGTGCTCCACCACGAACGACACCAAGGCCCCTGCCGTCGACTGCCAGGACAAGTCCTACGTACAGATCGAGGCACCCTTCCGGGAACCTCCCAGGCATGGGCCGCGGAGCGCGTGGAGCAGGGGCGCGAGATCTTCGGCGAGGTCGGGTTGCCGACTCCGGAGATCTTCGAGACCCCGCACTACTCGGCCACCCGCGAGGCTTACTACGGCATCGGCGAGCAGTACCCGGTGCGCTATGAGCGCGAGCTTCTCACGCCGGCACTCTGACCAACACCCAGGCCGGCCCCCACGATTACTACGGGCAGTTCTTCCCCATGCGGTCAATGACCCTACGGGTCCCACATCCTGCCGGAGAACCTGGGTAACTTCGAACCCAATGAGATCAACCAGCACCCGCCGCGCCTGGCTCAGGAGGTCATCGACGCGGCCAGCTCAACCTCGTCAACACTCACGCTACCGCCAGCTTCTTCTTCCACCCCTACTACCCGCTGCCCGAGCTGAAGAAGATCGTCGCCGGCATCAAGGCCGAGGGTACACCTTCGTTCCGGCTTCGGAGCTGAAGTGATAACGAGTTCAGGAAATGGCGCTGAGTCGCCTGTCTTCCACCACGACGGAACCGTTCGGTCGGAAAAACTCTCAAGAGACGGGAATAATGGTTCCATGATTCTTGAAACCAACCGCAGAAGGGCGCTGGCGCTCCTGGGTGCCGGGGTTATGGGAGCGTCAGTGTCCTCCTGTGGCCACGGGCATGTGACCACGCCGCCGGCCATGGGCGATGGGGCGACGACCCACCTGCGCCTCCACATCACCGACGCTCAGGGCAACGCCCTCAACCTCGAGGCGCTGCGGCGCATCCAGTCCAACGGCAGGGGCGAAGCCGGCTACGACGACGCCCTGCTGGACACCAGGACCCTGGAGGTCATCGCCGTCGGGCCGCTTTACCAGGACGAGGGCCGGGTCATCGGTCTCGACGTACCCACGGGGCGCGCCTGCACCCTGACCATGTCGTGGCCCACCAGCCACGGGTACTCGGCCCCTCATGGCGGATCTGCCCGCCTCCGGTGAGCACGATCTTCTGGAGCTGGCGGCCAGGACACTTCACGAGCATCAGGACGAGCGCTACCAGCAGGTTACCGCGAAGGGCCTCAAGGGCTCCGACGAGGCTGTGACGCTGCGGGCATCCGCCCAGCAGTCCCTGGATGGCTGCGCCACAGCCCAGTCCTGGACCGACAGAGGCCGCCTGGCGAACTCAGCCCTGGAGTCCGCCGCCGGGGTCCAGCTCGCCCTGGACCGGGCGCTCGTGGCCCAAGCACCGCAGGACGCCATCATCGGGGTCACCTTCACCCGAGTGCCCACTGCCGCCGAGATCACCGCCGCCCTGGCCCCGAACGGACCGGGGGGCGGCAAACGGAAGGTGTCGGCCCGGCTTGTGATCGGCGACCCCGGTGACGCCCAGGAGATGGCTGGCTGAAAACCACGGTCGACGCCCTGCATGCGCAAGGTGGCCTGCTCTGGCTCGAGATCTGCGACTCCCACGACATGGCCGCTCTGAGCGACGCCGCCTGGGACACGCGGGTCGACGCCCTCATCAAGGCCCCTGCCGAGTGTGGACGCCTGGGAGATCGGAAACGAGATAGGGGACTGGCTGGCACCGGACCGGTCGCTCAAGGCGCTGCGCGCCGCCAAGGCGGTCCGCGAGCGCACCAGCGCCGCCACAGTGCTCACCCTGTACTACCAGCTCGGACAGGCGGACCCGGCCTTCTCCTGTTCAGCTACGCCGCCAGGGAGATCACCCAGCCGATCAGGGACCGTCGACGTCGTCGGGCTGTCCGTCTACCCCCAGCTCCACCCGCTGGGTACGGCTGCCGACCGGATCCTGAGCACTCTGGACGCGGCCTTCCCGGCATCCCGGATCGCCGTCACCGAGCTGGGGTACGGGCTGATGACCCTCAACGCCGGCCCCTGGTGGTTCGGGTCGACAACCGACCCGCCGTGGCCCGCACCGCCGTCGCCGAGCACGTCACCGGTGCCGCACTGGGACGCTCCGACGCCTGGGGCGCGCCCCTTCTGGTGGTACTACCTCGAGGATCAGGTCGGAACCCCCGGAGGCAGGGTGGCTCCGGCCCTGGCCGCCGCATCCACCGGGTTCTAGCACGTGCAGCTGGGTGGGGGCTACTGCCCCCACCCAGCGCTATCGCTGAGCCAGGACGAAGGGATGAACCGCCGCCGCTCCCGCCTCGCGTAGGGAGGGCGGCCGCCACCGTGAGCGTCCAGCCCGAGTCGCTCCAGTCGTCCACCAGGACCACGGCGGCGCCTCGCAGATCCTCAAACGTCCTCGCCGTCCACGCCTGAAGCGTCAGGTTGCGGGCCACCTCCGCCAGGCGGAACGCTGAACCCACATTGCGGTGCGGCGGCTCCCTGGCCCACTGAAGCCCACGACGCCCAGCGGCCTGGCCCCGAGCCGGCTGGCCACCGCCCGACCCAGCTGGCGGACCATGCCCGGCCGGGTACGGGAGTCGACGATGACGACGACGGTCTCTTCCCCACGGGCCCGGTGCTGTCGGGGTCCTCGAGGTCGTCGCTCCGGTCGCCCCGGAATGATCTCACCGAGCCGGTCCACGGTCTGAAGCACCAGCGGCCTCAGGAAACCGGAACCTCACCGTCGGAGTCGGAGGCCACCAGCTCCCGCAGTGCGCCCGACGCGCCCAGTCCGTCCAGCCGCCCCACGGCCAGCCCGGTCGCCGCCTGCTGATCGGCGCTGATACGACCTTTGAAATGGCTCAGTCCCAACCGCTCCATCCCGGTGGGCCACTGGCGACGCGCCCGCAGCTCGATCCCGACGCGACCGAGCGCCTGACGAGCGGAGGCGACCTCTTCCTCGTCGGGTGCGGCGGGCGGGAACGAGGCCCCCGCACAGGGTCGCAGGTGCCGCAGCGCCACCTCGGTTCGAGATGCGGATCGTCGAGCGCCGCCCTCAGGAAGGCCATCCGGCAGTAACCGTCGTCGCCGAGTCGGTATCGGCGCCGAGCTGCTCGTAGAGCGATCATCGCCTCTTGCTCGGCCCGGCGCGCGGCGTCGACTCGCGCGTAGCGCTGGGCGTCATAGGACCAGGACCGGCCGGTGGATTCCCCATCCGCCGCGAACCCGGCGCACAGCTCCGTCGACGTCAAGGACCTGAGGCATGGACTCCAGTCGAGTGCGCCGCAGCGACGTCACCGTCTCCAGCGCCGCCGTCGACATCGGCCCTTCCCCGCTTCCCGCTGCCTGTCCAGCCCGTCCAGGACCGCACGGACCTGGTCCTCGGGGGGAAAGCCCTGCGAGCCGAACCACTCCCAGATCGCGCGATCCTCGGAACCGGGGAGCAGAACCACCTCGGCTCGCTCCACGCCGCGACCGGCGCGCCCCACTTGCTGGTAGTAGCTCACTGGCGAGGAAGGCGCCCCCGTGCACCACGAAGGACAGGTCCGGCTTGTCGAAGCCCATGCCCAGGGCCGAGGTGGCCACCAGCGCCCTGACCCGGTTGGCCTTGAGATCCTCCTCCAGGCGCTCACGCTCGGCGGCGTCGGTCTGCCCCGTGTAGGCGGCCACCTCCACACCCGCGGTGCGCAGGTATTCGGCGACCTCCAGCGCCGCCGAGACGGTCAGGCAGTGACGATGCCGCCTCGGGGCGTGTCTCGAGATATGCGGCCAGCCAGGCCAGACGTGTGGCCGAGTCCGGCAGAACCTCGACCCCAGGTGGAGGGAATCGCGTCCCAGGTCACCGCGCAGAATTAGGACTCCCTGGTCGCCGTTCTCGGCCGGGTGCGCTCCCAACTGTTCGGCGACGTCGGCGCTGACCCGGGCATTGGCGGTCGCCGTGGTCGCTAGGACCGGGGTGTGCGGCGGCAGGCCTGCCAGAAGGCTCCGAATGCGCCGGTAGTCCGGACGGAAGTCGTGCCCCCAGTCCGAGATGCAGTGGGCCTCGTCGATGACAACCAGCGCGGCGTCTGCTGCCAGGTGCGGCAGGACCTCATCGCGGAACACAGGGTTGTTGAGACGTTCGGGGAGACCAGGAGGACATCCACCTCGCCGGCGCGCACCTGGGCCTCGATCTGTGCCCACTGGGTGACATTGGCTGAGTTCATCGTCACCGCCCGGATCCCGGCGCGGCTTGCGGCGGCGACCTGGTCGCGCATGAGGGCCAGCAGCGGCGAGATGATGACGCTCGCCCCCAGGCCTCCGGGCCGGCCGCGCGAGCCGGGGACGGGCACAGGCGTGCCGGGCCGCCAGTCTCCCCAGCCCTCGCGCAGCAGCACCGTCGCCACGAAAGTACACCGCCGACTTGCCCCATCCCGTGCGCTGGACCACCAGGGCGCGGCGGTGAGCTGATGACGAGAGCTTCTATCGCCCGCCACTGGTCCTCTCGCAGGTGCGCATCGTTGCGGCCGACGAGCTCGCGCAGGACGGCCTCGGCTCGCTCGCGGACGGGGGCACCGAGTTGCTGCGGGAACTCGGCGCGGTAGTCGGGACGCTCAGGTTCCTCATGGTCTGTGATCGTCACGGCCACGGTAGCGCGGCTGAATGAATAGATCAGGCCTTGGATACTCTTGGCCCATGGACCTCCTCATTATCGCCGTGTTGGGCATTCTTGCCATCGCGGCTGCCTCGCAGCTCAGCGACCGCATCGGCGTCGCCCCGGCGCTGATCCTCCTGGCCGGTGGTACCGCGGTTGGATTCCTGCCCTTCATCCCGGCAGTCGAGCTCGACCCCAGGTGGTCCTCGAGGGCATCCTCCCCCGCTGCTGTTCTCAACGGCGGTGAGCATCTCCACCATCAACTTCCGCCGAGAACTCGCCCCGGTGGCGGTTCTGGCCATCCTCCTGGTGGCCCTATCCGCCGCGGTGATCGGTGTGGCGCTCACCTTCCTGGTTCCCGGGCTTTCCCTGGCCTGGGCGATCGCCATGGGGGCGATCCTGAGTCCCACCGACGCCGTGGCCATCTCCATCGCCCGCCGCCTGGGCGTCTCCGCAGCGCATCATCACCGTCCTGGAGGGAGGGTCTGCTCAACGACGCCACCGCCTTGGTGGTCCTGTCCTCGGCCGTCTCTGCGGCCACATCGGGCGGCGTCAGCGTCGGAGGCGTGCTGGGCGGTTTCGTCCTGGCGGTCCTCCGTTGCCCTGGGCGTGGGCTGGCTCGTCGGCGAGGTGAGTCTGCGGGTGCGCTCCCCACATCACCGATCCCACGGTGGACACAGTCAGTCTTCACCGTCCCCTTCTTGGCGGCGATCCCGGCCGAGCACATGCACGGCTCGGGTCTAGTGGCCGCGGTCGTCGCCGGACTCATCACCGGTCACCGGGGTCCTCGGATGCTGCCGCCGGCCCACCGGGTGGCCTCGCGCACCAACTGGCACACCGTCGAGCTCACTGGAAGGCCTCATCTTCCCTGTTCATGGGCCTGGAGTTTTTCGGCGTCGTGGAGAGGTGGACGCCTCGGACCTCGGGGTTCGCCCGGGCCGTCGCGGTCGCCGTCGTCGCCGGGGCGCTGACCGTCGTCGTCCGGGCCTCGTCGTCGCCCCGATGCTCAGCTCCTCAGCCACCGCACGGCGCGCTGGGCGATCCACTGGGAGGAGAACGAGGAGGCCATCCACCAGTTCCAGAACCGCTGCTCGGCCATTGTGCGCGGTGAGATCGATATGCCCCCGGTTCCCTGGGACCGGCGCGAGTCTCCTGGGTTCAGCGCAGGCTCCGGCGAGAGCCCTAGCCATGAGAGCATCGCGCGGCGCGCCCGTCGAATCTCCAGTCGAGTCCGACGCCGGGGCGCCGACCTGGACTACTTCGCGGCCGAACCCTGCGCGCACGCGAGGGCGCTGTCATCGTCTGGGCGGGTATGCGCGGTGCGATCACCCTGGCGGCGGCTCAGACCCCGCCGACTACGGCACCGCACCGGTCCTTCCTCCTCCTGGTGGCCGTGCTCGTGGCCGCCGGCTCGTTGACGCTCAGGACTGACGCTACAGGCCCTGGTGCGCATGGTCAGGCCCGCGATGGCCGGGCCCGCCGACGAGAGGAGAAGGCAGCCGTCATCTCGCTTCTGGTCAACGCCGCCCGCGACGCCGTCGCCGATGGCCATGAGCTCCCCAGCCGCGGCGCCCACGACGTCGTCACCACCGATGCCGAGCCGACTGCTGAGGCCTCGCGCCTCGTACCACGGGCCGAAGGGCCGACTATCTTCGAAGAGCCTGCCGACTCCGAGGTGAAGGTGGAGCTGGACAAGTCCTCGGTCTCTGATCATGACGGCGAGAACCTCGGTCCAACGCTCGATCAGCACGCCCTGCTGCGGCGCGAAGGGACGGACATCGTTGTCTCACCGGCCGCTGTTGCCCGGGCATGGACCGATCCCACCTGGCGGCACGACGAGCTCGCCCCCGATGCGAGACGCGCCCTGGACATAATCCGCGCCCAGCGCGAGCCCTCCTGGACGCCGGGTGACGAGGGCCTGTACTCGGCAGACTCACTGGAACACGCCCTGGACCGCCTCGACTTCCAGGAGATCATGCTGACCAGCGAGCCCCACTGACCCACCTCCCCGAGCCGCGTTCCGGCTGTTGCTGGAGACTCGGCCGTGGGGAGGCCCGAGCCGTAGACTCCAGTGCGTGAGCGCGAACCTGCCCCTGAGACCAGACCTGGAGGGCGAGAAGCCCCTACGGTGCCCCGGAACTCGACGTCCCCGTGCGGCTGAACGTCAGCGAGAACCCCTACCCACCCTCGGCCGCGGTCGTCGAATCGATCGCCACCGCGGTGGCCCGGGCCACCCAGGGGCTCAACCGCTACCCGGGCGGGACTTCCCCAGGCTGCGGGAGGCGCTGGCGGACTATCTCGAGGCGGAGTCCGGGGTGCACCTGGCACTCGAGCAGATCTGGGCCGCCAACGGCTCCAACGAGGTCATGCTCCACGTGCTGCAGGCCTTCGGCGGTCCCGGGCGCACCTGTCTGACCTTCACCCCACGTACTCGATGTATCCGGAGTATGCCCGCGACACCCTGACCGACTACACACACGCCCGCGCTGCAAGGACTTCACGCTCGACGTCGAAGCCGTGGCCGCGGCTATCAGGAGCTGCGGCCCGCCGTCGTCATCCCTCGCCAGCCCCAACAACCCCACCGGAACGGCCCCTGCCGCTGAAGGACATCAGCCGGATCCTCGAGGCGGCACGCGGACACGGGACCCCATGCTCGAGCCGAGGTCGGCTCACCGGCCCGGCAAGTGACTGCATCGTGGTCATCGACGAGGCCTACGCCGAGTTCCGCCGTTCCGGCGTGCCCAGCGCCCTGGAGCTGCTGGGAAGGACAACCCGCACTTGGCCGTCACCCGCACCATGTCCAAGGCGTTCGGAGCCGCGGGCCTGCGTCTGGGCTATCTGGCCGCCGACCGCGCCCTGGTCGACGCCCCTGCGCATCGTGCGTCTGCCCCTATCACCTCTCCGCCATCACCCAGGCCGCCGCCCTGGCCGCCCCTGTCCCACCGCGACGAGCTCTGCGGCCCAGGTCGCTTCCCCTGCGCGACGAGCGCGACGCCCCTGGTGGCGTGGCTGCGCGCCCAGGGCCTGACCGCGCACGAGTCGGACGCAAACTTCGTCCTGTTCGGCCCCTTCCCCGGACCGCGATGCCGTCTGGAGGAGCCCTGCTCGAAGCCGGGGTTCTCATCCGCGTTGTCGGCCCCGAGGGCTTCTTGCGGGCCAGTATCGGTACGCCGGGGAGATGGAGCGGCTGCGCAGCGCTTTGGCCACGGCTGTCAGAAAATGACGACGCCGGCGGCGCCGCGGGCCGGTAGGGCTTGCTACCGGTCGAAATACCTGAGAAACCAGTACTGCTGAAAAGCACGACACACGATGCTTAAGGAAACACATGAACCGCACCGCGCGCATCGAACGATCCACGAGCGAGTCCAGTGTCGTCGTCGAGATCGATCTCGACGGCACCGGCCGGACCGACATCTCCACCACCGTCCCCTTCTACGACCACATGCTCACCGCCCTGGGGGCGGCACCCCTCATCGACATGACGATACGCGCCACCGGCGATACCGACATCGACGTGCACCACACCGTGGAGGACACCGCGATCTGCATCGGCGAGGCCCCTGCGCACAGCGCTGGGGACAAGCGCGGCATACGCCGTTTCGGGAGGCCTGTGTCCCCTTGGACGAGGCCCTGGCCCACGCCGTCGTGGACATCTCCGGACGCCCCTACCTGGTGCACGAGGGCGAGTCCGAGGGCTTCGTCCACCACCTCATCGGTGGGCACTTCACCGGCTCGATGGTGCGTCACGTCCTGGAGGCCATCGCCTACCACGCCGGCATCTGCCTGCACGTGCGAGTCCTGTCCGGGCGCGACCCCACCACATCGCCGAGGCCGAGTTCAAGGCCCTGGCCTGCGCCCCTGCGGGCCGCCGTGAGGACGATCCCCGCGTCGAGACCATCCCGTCCACGAAGGAAGCCTGTGATGGATCAGTTCCCCGGCCAGACGAAGACCGCGACGACGGGCAGGACCGTCGGCGCGACCTGGACGCAGAGTTCGCCGCCCTCATGGATGACGTCGACATCCCCGACGACCCTGTCGACGTTCGACGGTCTCCGCAGCGCCGGAAGGCGCCCGAGGCGGGCAGGCGGGCGGCGCGACAAAAGGCCACGACCTCCTCGGCGGCTGACGCCGAGGAGACCGAGCAGGCGAGTCAGCCCGAGGACGTCCCCACAACACCTACCACCCCTCGACGCGGGAACGGAGACCGACGATGGCTCCTCCCCACTCACCGAAGCCCAGGAGGCGCAGATCGCGGCTGCCGCCGACTCCTGAGCTCCTACGGCCCCGGGATTCCGACGAGCAGGCAGGCGGTCAAGGTCGCCGTCGTCATCACGCCGCTGGAACCGGGCTGACGGGCTGGCCGGAATGTGCGCCCTCATGGACTTGGACGCACGGTGGTGCCTCCTCTAGTGGAGCCTTCGCGGTCAAGCAGTTCGCTTTCGGCCCACTCGGACTGGGACGTGGCCGAGCTCCTCGGTGGATCCGACTCCCGAGCCGGCGGAGGCCGCGGAGCTGGCCGCCCAGCTCTCCCGACGTCGAGAGCCGGCGCGTCCCTCATGACCGCCGATCTGGCCACCGACGTCGGTATCGAGTCAGCCTGTCGGGACGATCACCGCCCGCCACTTCACCAACGGTCAGCCCGGGGAGGAGGCGTCGGCGGGACTCCTCCTGGCCTCCATGGATCAGGTCGTCGAGGACGTGCTCCTGGGCGTCATCGACGCCGACGACGTTCCCGGCGCCGTGAAGTCCTCGGAGATCAAGGCGCCCCGGGCGATGCGCTGGTTCGGGCGCGGCCTGCGCCGTCCGCCGCAGTAACTCGGCTGAGATCACTGCGGTCATCGTATCGACACCGCTGCTCGCGCTACGTGCTGCCTGCGCGAGCAGCGGCCGCGGTACTCTAGCCGGCGTAGGAGCTCGTCCGCTGCCCGCCCTTGAGGTCTGGAGGCGATGCAGGAGAATCCCCGCTTCCCGGCGTTCCATCCCGCCTCGCCGGGGCCCAGCACCGATGTGCTCGGATTGGCTGCACCGTACTGCTGAGCCGCCTGCGAGGTACAGGTCGCCTGCACATTGGGGTCGGAGGCCAGATCGTCATCGCTGGAGCCCGAGGTGAGTCTCCGCCAGGGTTCCCACCTGATAGACCTCCCAGGAGTGGGGCTCGTCGCAGTCCACCTTCTTGGCCGTGGTCTGTCCCGAAATAGAGGTGGTGCCCGCCAGACAGGGTGCCGACCGGGTGAGGCGGGGTGGAGACGATGTCCTGAGTCGACGGCGAGGGCGGGGACGATGATCCCGGGGCGGATGCCGCCGCCGTGGCGCCCGCCGTGCCAGCGGTGGGGGCCAGCCGGGCTCCGGCCACCCAACCGGCGCCCAGCCCGATGACGAGGCCGACAATCGTTCCACAGCACCCACGCGCGAGACCGATCCGACGGCGCTCGCGGGTGGACAGCCCGCAGCGACGCGCCGGTTTCGACCGATGCCGGACTGTTCAGGGGAAGGAGTCGGGCGACGACAAGAGCATCGGGGCGCCCCCGGAGTGCTCCAGCCGGTTGGAATCGACTGAAACCGCGGACCGCACCGAGTGGGCGGAGCGGGCCGAATCGGCCGATGGCTGTGACAGCGCACCGGCGAGGGCTGTTCGACCCATCGAGCCCACCGCCCGATGTCCAGACGGCGATGCCAGGCCCGCGTCGACCAGCTGCAAGGAGGTCACCGGGCCGCCGACGGCCAGGCTGCCCGTCCCGAGCTGCTCCGCAGCCGCTCCAGGGCACTGGTGAGCTCGGCGCGCGTTGCGGAAGCGATCCTTCGGATCGGGCGCCGCGGCCTTGCTCAGCACCGGGAGAAGGAGATCGGGAACATTCGGGTCGTTGAGATTCAGCGGCTCATCGAGGGAACGGACGATCTCGGGCAGGCTCCGTTGCACGCCGTCGGGACCGCGCCTGGGGCCCCGGCCCGTGAGAAGGGCGAAGAGCACCGCGCCCATGGACCACACGTCGCCCTCGGGGCCGGGACGACCAGCATGAAGGCCTCCGGCGCGGCGAAGTCGGGGGTGAGGCACTCCAGTGTGACGGTGGGGTCCTGGCCTTGCGCTGGACGGATGCGATGCCGAAGTCCGACAGTCGCGGTGAGCCGTAGGAGTCCAGAAGGATGTTGGCGGGCTTGACGTCGCGGTGCGTGACGCCGGCCGCGTGAGCCGCACCCAGTGCCGAAGCTGCGGCCCTGCACCAGTGCCACGGCGTCGGAGGCGGGCGTCGGCCCCCGTGAGACGAGGTCATAGAGGCTGCCGCCCGAGCACAGCTCCATGACCAGGTAGGGGGCGCAGGTCGGGCAGCTTGCCGGTGTCGACCAGCGAGACCACGTGGGGTGCCCCGAGATCCGCGAGGGCGGCTTGCACCTCGCGTACGAACCGCCGCTCATTGCGCGGGTCGTCCAGGGGCCGGGAGTCGACCTTGACGGCGACCGGGCGTTCCAGGGAGTCCCTGCACGCCCGCGTAGACTGTGGCGAAGCCACCGCGGCCCAGCACTCGACGTTATCCGCACCCCGGGACGGAGAACGGGGCGGCGCTGTGGGTGCCGCCGGAGCCGGGAGATCCTGAGGTTTCCACCGCAGATGCCCTGGCCGGCGGACGGCGCGTTGGGCGCGGACGCCGGGGACGGCAGGGGGCTTTCGCCGGAGGGGGACTGCATGCTCACGGGTGAATCCTCGCCCATGTTGGAGGTTTGCGAAAGAAAGCCGGTACCGGCCCCGGCTCAGTCACTGGACGTGGCCGCGCTGCTCGGCGTTGCGGGGCCGCTCGATGGGCCCTCATCGCGTCAGGACTGTGCTGGAATTGTTGCACAAAACCCCGAAGGCGGCAGGTCTGAGCATGTCAGCGACTATTTCAGAGTGTGGAGGATGTCCCAGAACGATCCGCTGGGACGGTAGGGTATGTCACATGCAAGCGCCCCGCGTCACCGTTCTGTCCTACGGTTCCGGCAACGTCCGTTCGGCGGTACGTGCCCCTGGAGCGCGTCGGCGCCGAGGTTACCCTGACCAGTGACCCCCATCAGGGTGGTCGAGGCCGACGGCCTGGTCGTTCCCGGTGTCGGCGCCTTCGGCGCGGTAATGGATCAGCTCAGGGCGGTCGACGCCCCCGCCCTGATCGACCAGCGCCTGGCCGGGGGCGCCCGGTCCTGGGAATCTGCGTGGGCATGCAGGGTCATGTTCGAACGCTCCGAGGAGCACGGGACCGCGGAGGCGGGACTGGGGCAGTGGCCCGGAACCGTGACCAGGCTGAATGCCGACGTCGTCCCTCACATGGGATGGAGCCGGGTCTGTCCGCCGCAGGACTCGGTGCTGTTCGACGGCGTTGACGACGAACGCTTTTACTTCGTCCACCCTACGCAGCCACTCGGGACCCCGGCAGCGCTGCTGGGTCCCCGGTCCCACCCGCCGCCCCGGGCCACCCTAGGGCGACGCACGGCCAGGACTTCATCGCCGCCGTCGAGAACGGGGCCCTGTGCGCCACGCAGTTCCATCCCGAGAAGTCCGGTGATGCGGGGCGCAGCTCCTGCGCAACTGGTTGACAACCCTTTGAACCCTTCCGAGCCCCCACGACCACCCCAGGAGAAACTTATGCTCACCCCTACTTCCCGCCGTCGACGTCGCCGATGGCAAGGCCGTCCGGCTCCTTCAGGGCGAGGTCGGCTCGGAGACCGACTACGGCAGCTCCCGTCGACGCCGCTCGGGACTGGGTACGCGCCGGGGCCGAGTGGATTCACCTGGTGGACCTCGACGCGGCCTTCGGGCGAGGGCTCCAACCCGAGCTGCTCTCGCGCATCGTCGGCGAGGTCGGCATCAAGGTGGAGCTCTCCGGGGGCATCCGCGACGACGCCTCGCTGGCCCGGGCGCTGGCCGCCGGCGCCGCCCGGGTCAACCTGGGCACGGCCGCGCTGGAGGACCCCGAGTGGACCGAGCGGGTCATCGCCGAGCACGGAGACAAGATCGCCGTCGGACTCGACGTGCGCGGAACCACCTGGCGGCCCGCGGCTGGACCAAAAGAGGGCGGAGACCTGTGGGAGACCCTCGAACGGCTCAACTCCGCCGGATGCGCGCGCTATGTCGTCACCGACGTCACCCGTGACGGCACCCTGAGTGGTCCCAACACCGCGCTGCTCACCGAGGTCTGTCAGCGCAGCCCGGCGCCGGTCGTCGCCTCGGCGGCATCGCCCACCTCGACGACCTCATCGCCCTGCGGCGCTTGACTCCGCTCGGTCTGGAGGGGCCATCGTCGGCAAGGCGCTCTACAACGGCAACTTCACCCTCCAGGAGGCGCTGGCTGTGGCTGGCGACGAGGGGCGCGCGAGCCGTCCAAGGCGCGGATCTGACAGCGAACGAGCGGCGGGCGGGAGCGCGGCGTCTCCTGGTGCCTACCGGCGCCCCGTGCCGTCTGGTCGGCGCCAGTGCCTGATGATTCCGCGCAGTGCGGTGGCGAAGATGACGCCGGTAGGCGCCAGGTAGGGGGCCGTAGTGCTGGCGGGTGATCGGTCCCAGCGGCTTTGCCCAGCGTCTTGACGATGGCGGTGGAGGCCGCCATACGCGCAGCCCGTTCCCCGGCTGCGTGGATGATGACCGCGGGTAGAGGCTGGTTCCGGCGGCCGGATTCGGCGGCGAAGAGCTTCACCGGGATCCCCGGTCAGCGCCTGCTTCCAGTAGCCGGACGGGCCCCGGCTCAGGTAGCGGGAGGTGGCCGCCCTCATCGCCGGCGTGGTCCACGGCGCGGGCGGGCGGTGCCCGGCCCGAGTGAGCAGATGGGTGACCGCCACCCGGTGACCGAACCCGCCACGACCAGTCCCGCGCGGCGCCACATTCGCTCGGGATGGGTCAGCCCCAGCCACACCTGGCTCATCTCCGCCATGATCGGGAAGGAGATGGCCTCGGTCATGCCCCAGACGAACATGACGGCGTCCCCCCGACCACCGTCCATCGCGGTGTGCGGGACGGTGAAGATGTCCGAGACCGGCTCGGGCCTGCGGGGACGCTGGAGCATCTCCATGATCTGATCTCGTGCCTGATCGCTGACGCCCTCCACGTCGTCGCTGGGGGCGATCGGCTCCGCCGACGCGCACCTCGACGGGGAGTAAGTGGCAGGCCGCCCTTCTTCGGCATCATCTCCCGCGTCCCCACCAGCGCGACCGGTAGCACGGGGATGCCGAAGTCACGGGCGAGCCCGGGCGGCCCCGGGTGGAAACAGCCCATCTTACCGTCCGTGGGCGGGTGCCCTCGGGGAAGATGAGGGATGCTCATGGATTCGGCTACCCGTTGGCCAGAGTTCCTCGCAGCTCCTCGTACGCGCCCTCGCCGTCGCGCCGTACCGGGTAGGCGCCCAGCAGACCCAGGGCCACGGGCGACGCGACCGGCGGGTGAACCAGTAGTCCTGGGCAGCCACCGTCACCACCCGCATGAGGGTGGGGAGGCGCTCATCATGGCGATCGTGTCCGCGTGGGAGCCGTGGTTGGCGACGACGACGTAAGGGGCCAGTCGGTCTCGAGACTTCGCCCTCGATATGCACGCCCCCGAACGGGGCGATGATGGCGGACCAGAGCGCTGACGCAGCACCGCCCGCCAAGTGACCTTCTGGGGCGTTCGTACGATCGATCGCAGACGGCGCCCGGCTGAGGCGATCTCGGCCCGGACCCGGCATCAGGGAGCATCTGACGCGGCATCAGGGGCTACCTTTCCGTAGACGTGTCCCTGGGTGTGCGGAGATAAGGAGGATGAGGGCGGACAGAGAAGGCGCTGACCGGTTCGGACACCGGGCGGGACGTGACACGATCATCCCAGAACGGCGGCCAGAGGCAGAACCAGCAGTGAGGGAGTCGACCCGGTCTAGGGGCCCCCGAATCCGGGCAGCCAGGCGCCGGCGTCCTTGACCCCGGCGGTCCGTTTTGACAAGGGGACTCCAGAAGGTCTCCCAGGACTCAGACCGACGGCGATCACCCAGACCGGGTGTGATGTGGCCCAGCAGGGGTGAGGATGAGCGCGGCCCCGACGACGGCGCCGACCAGTCCTCCGAGCGTCTTGTTCGGGGACAGGGGAGACAGCGGGCGGCGCGCCCAGGCCATGGGGCGCAGGAAGGTCCCGCCGGCCCACGCGGCCACGTCGGCGGCTGCCGCTGCGAAGGCGATGAGGAAGGCGTCATGCCACAGGACCACGAGATGCGCCAAGGACCAGGGGAATCCAGATCGAGGAGAAACCTGCGACCGTCGCCCTCCTCAGGCCGTGCTCGATGTCTCCGGCCAGCACTGCCGGCACGGCGCACACGAGCACCATGAGCGGGGCCAGGGCCATGAGGCCCGGATGCAACCACGCGGCCAGCGGATAGGCCGCTGCCAGTACCGCCAGTATGGTGGTCTCCACCCTCGGCAGCCCGGTGAGCCGGGAGAGCTCACGAACAGCCTGAGGACCCAGGGCGGCGGCGAGCAGCGCCGTCGTCCCCTGCCGATCAGATCGGGATCCCGACCGCAGGGATGACGGCCCATGTGGTCCAGCGACGGCGCAGCTCCGCCTTGTGCGACAGGGCCACGCCGATGCCGGCCAGAAGCTAGGATCGTCACGGCCGTGGCCGCGAGGAACACGGCTCGGCCGGTGAGGACCCACCCGGCCCCGGGAACGGTGATGGTCCACGAACGGCTGCCGCCCAGGAGCCAGCCGAACGCCCCCTCAGACGCCTCGTTCCCCGATCCAGGCGCCGACTGCGGCTGTCGACCCCTCCCTCCGTCGCCGCCCTCGGGGCGTTGCAGCCGATGCGGGCGATGTCCTGCGGCGGTGGCGGGGCCATGGTGTCGGCCATCGCCGGGCCGCTGCGTCCCGCCAGTGCCCCGGCGGTGCGTGCCAACCGGACGCAGGCCGTCACCACGGAACCCGCGATAACGATCCAGGCGACGATCGCCAGAGTACTGGGGCAGGGCCGCGGCCACCACTGCCGCCAGGCACCTCTCGGTCTTGCCGAACGGCCCGCCGTTGAGCCTGGCGGCGCCTGCGCCCGCAGCGGCCAGGAAACGAAAGTCGGCAGCATCGCCGCCGCCAGGGCGATGAGAAGCAGGTGGACCGTGGCGGCGGAGGAGCCCGTGCGCAGGGCGAGACCCGCAATCCAGCCATGATGAGGAGATCGGCACCGGTCCCCCAATCTCATTGAGGACGAAGCCGAACGGCCGCGACACGCCGCGCGCCCTGGCAACGGCGCCGTCCAGGATTCGCCCCGCCGAGCCGGGCCGCCAGCAGGATGAAGGCCAGGGGCCGCAACCCATGACCAGCGCCCCGCAACCCAGCGCTGCGGCGAATGACGCCGACGGCAGTCACACGTCAGGGGGAGATGCCGCGGCGCACCGATGCCCTGGATGATGACTCCCAGGCGGCGGGTGTGCCAGTACTTCAACGAGTAGAGCGATATCACCGCAACAGGGCTATCGGCCCGGCCCCTCGAAATTGCGCGATTGGTCCGGAACGCGCTGGGGGTAATACCCCTGCGCCCAGACGCGCTACGGTGTGCGCTATGAGCAGGTCCTCGGAGACTTCGGATACCCGGGCGCCGGACCCTCGGCCCGAGGCAGAGCCCCACGTGGCCGCGGCCATAGCGGCCCGGGCCAAGCTGGAGCGTCTTCTATCCGCTCCCTCGCCCTTCGCCGGTGACGACGGGGCGATCCGCCCGGAGGTCGGTGCGGCGCTGGAGGCCACCGATCTTCCCCGGCACGACTACCTCGACCGGCTGTGGGCGGCGCTCGCGGGGGACGGCTGATCGTGCCCGTCGCCGCTCACGCCCTGCCCGACCGCTCGATGCCGAGCGGCCCGCAGGCCGTGAGCCTGCCACGGGCGAGTTCGCACGGGATCCCGACCCACGAGGTGCACACCGCCGATGCCTGCCAGGACGCGGCCACCCTGGCGGTGAGCCTGCCCGACGGACATATCGCCCTCCCGGTCTTCACCAGCGCCGAGGGCGATGAACCGATGGCGCAGCGACGTGCGCCCCTGTGCCGGTCTCGCCCGAACGGGCGGCTCAGGTCGCCTGCCTGTCCACCGACCAGCTGTGGGTGCTCGACCCCGGCAGCCGGGACCTGCGTCTGCCGCGCCCCGCTGTCGTGGCGCTGGCCGGGGGAGGAGGTGGGTGCCCTCCTGGCGCAATGAGCCGGTTCAGGCCGAGGTACGCGCCCAGCTCGAGGGGGTCGACGGCGTCGCCGGCGTGGCCTTCGGACCGGGTGAGGACGCCGAGCTGCGGGTCTTCATCCGCATCGACGCCGCGGGCGGGCAGGGCCTACGTGGCCCCGGAGTCTGGAGGGTGTCAGCACGTCATGGTCAGCCCGGCCTGGGGCGACCTCATCGACACCGTGGAGCTGTGCCCTCTGCCGGCCTGATCCGGCTTCCCCCGCAGTCTTTAAGCAACGACGTCGGAACGTCGTTAGGGGCGTCCCAGAATCGTGGCGCTCCACTGCTCGACCTGGCCGTAGTGGTCCTCCAAGGGACCGGCCACCTGGTCGAGATCGGCCACCACCTCGCGCAGTGCCCGCGCGTTATCGTCACGTCCGTCATCCTGCGCGATGCGGGCGGCGGCCTCCGCGACCGCCCGCACCTGGGCCAGGTCGAGTAGAGACCGTCACCCGGCCGGGACCCGGGTCCCTGGTGGTGCTCCAGTCTGCACCCGCCTGGCGGGACGGGGCGGAGCCGCTGCCGGGTTCGCCGTGCGGGTCTGAGGCCCTCACACTGTTCCATTCCATGACGAGGGAGCGTAGGGCATCGAGATCGACCCGGCTACCGAATTGACGTGTGTTGGAATAGTACCGACGCGCACCGCATCTCCTTGGCCTACGAGCGGCGCTCGTGGGGCTCTAACCAGCGCCCATCAGTCTGCGCCGTCGCAGCGCCGACGACGACGGTAGCCCGGGATCAGGCCGCCGCCTGCGTCATCGTCCTCCTGCGGGGAGTTGAACGAACCAATGGGCCTCCTGATCTCCGATCAGCCTCGTACGTGAGGAGGACTCACTCCGACTGGCGTCGTCTGCGCCTGGGAACCGCGCCGACGTCCTAGTATCATTCGTCACTGATCAGCCGGGGTTCGCCCCGGTGCGCAAGCGAACGATCCCACCTGGGTTCCTTTCGGGAATCGGGTTCGTGCGGGGTGACCAGCCCTTCGCGGTCCCTTGCTCGGCCACGGCCGTGCGGCGATCGTGCTCATCACGGGGCCTCCGACCTGCGCGGCAGGGAACGGGGGCCTTTCACTCGTTCCGCAACCATCCGTGACTCAGAGTGAGGAACCGACATCAGCGAGCCCCGTATCAACGAACGGATCCGCGTTCCCGAAAGTGCGTCTCGTCGGCCCCAGCGGCGAGCAGGTCGGCGTTGTCCGCGTGGAGGACGCCCTGCGTCTGGCTGAGAGCCGACCTCGACCTGGTCGGTGGCGCCCGACGCCCGACCTCCGGTGTGCAAGCTCATGGACTGCAGCAGAGTTCAAGTACGAGTCGGCCATGAAGGCGCGCGACGCGCGACGCAACCAGGCAAACACCCAGCTCAAGGAGATCCAGTTCCGCCCCCAAGATCGATGAGCACGACTACGCCACCAAACGCGGCCACGTCGAGCGATTCCTCAAGGGCGGGGACAAGGTCAAGTGCATCGTCCGCTTCCGCGGCCGCGAGCAGTCCCGACCCGAACTCGGGATCAGGCTCCTCCAGGGCCTGGCCGAGAGATAGCCGAGCTGGGCACCATCGAGTCCCACCCCGCCAGGACGGCCGCAACATGGTGATGGTCCTGGCCCCGGTCCGCAAGAAGGCCGAGGTCAAGTCCGACCAGCGCCGCCGCCGCGAGGAGGCTCGTGCCGCCCGCCGTGCCGAAAGCATGCCGGGCCGGACGCCCAAGGGGACGCCAAGGTCGCGGCAGGGCGGGGAGCCCACCGGCGAGAACGCCTGAGGCGCTCCATGCGGCGCCTCCGACAATACCTGACACCCAAGACCCACCCCTCGCCACCGTGAGCGGGGTCCACAGTCCTACGACCACCCGTCCGCCAGGGACCGAGAGAAATTACCCATGCCGAAGAACAAGACGCACTCCGGTGCCAGAAGCGCTTCCGGGTCACCGGCAGCGGCAAGCTCATGCGCGAGCAGGCAACAAGCGCCACCTGCTGGAGGTCAGAGTCCTCCCGCCGCAAGCGCAAGCTGTCCCAGGACCAGCCGGTCGCCCCCGGCCGACGTCCGCCAGGTCAAAGCTGCTCGGTCGCTGACCGCCCAACCCACGAGGAGTCTCACCATGGCACGTGTGAAGCGGGCTGTTAACGCCCAGAAGAAGCGTCGTTCCGTTCTCGAGAAGGCCTCGGGCTACCGCGGCCAGCGCTCGCGCCTCTACCGCAGAGGCCAAGGGAGCAGGTCACCCACTCCGGCGTCTACGCGTTCCCGCGACCGTCGCGCCCGCAAGGGCGACTTCCGTCGCCTGTGGATTCAGCGCATCAATGCCGCCGCCCGCGCCGAGGGCCTGACCTACAACCGTTTCATCCAGGGGCTCGGCCTGGCCGGCGTGGAGATCGACCGCCGCATGCTCGCCGAGCTGGCCGTCAACGAGCCCAGGGCTTCAAGGCCCTCGTGGAGGTCGCCCGCAAGGCCCTGCCCGAGGACGTCAACGCCCCCAAGGCCTGACGTACATCAGCGGGTCGATGGCCTGCTGAACAGCGTTGACGACGGCGGTGCCGCCACCCTGATCAGGGTGACGGCACCCGCCGTCATCATCCTACGTGGTAAAAATACGTAACAATCCAGTTCAATCGAACTGCAATTTTCGCTCTGGACTTCAACGACGAACAGCAACAGCGTGAGCGTCAACCACATAAGGGAGCTCCCAATGAAGCATGACCTTGCCAAAAATATGACGTCTATGTTTAAAGCTCAGTGGATGCGATGGAAACATCGGCGAGTAGGGCAATTTTGACGTATTTATTTCCTACAGTCATGATCCATCTAAAACACTTGCGTTTAACTTGCATGACAGTTTGGAAAAATCAGCCGAAACTGGTATAGTTTTCGAGCATTAAATGTATTCTTGGATCGAAGTTCGCTTGGGCCGACGATGAAGTTGGAAAAAGAGCTCAAAGCATCGATCAAGCGATCTGAATGGCTTGTGTTCATATGCTCTGAGAATGCCGCAGAATCAGCCCCGGTCATCAAAGAACTTGATTGGTACATTGAACACAACGGCGTCGAGAAACTCATACTCATAGTGGATGATGGTGCAATCCGTTGGGATCGAAACACGAGCAGTTTCTCCAAAACGACAACAAATATACCGAGGGGATATCCTAGAAAGATTAAGGATGAGCCTCTGTGGATGAGACCTGAGATGGCGCAACCAAGCACAAGAATCTTTCGAGAATCACCCAGACTATCTCGATGCGGTTCTTAGTATATCGTCGAGGGTTCAGAATACGTCCAAGAAATCCCTTTTTAGATCATGAGAACAAGCGTCAGAACCGACTTGTGAGATTTCGGCGATGTCTTTCTCCACTGCTACCATTCTGCTCACAATTTCTGTAGCTGTTTCCTGGTACGCGGTATATGCGCGGAATGAAGCATTATCTAATCTGAATGTCGCAACTGCAAGAGCATTTGCATCTCGCGCCAACGAGTTAGCTGAGAGAGATGTGGCTGATTCTCAACTATTTGCCTCTCAAGCATGGGATCTTCATCAAGACGAAGTCACTCGGGCAGCGCTATTTTCAAATCCGTTGTAGAATCTCACAATCTGGTGGGGAATCAGGTTACGTCAAGTAGCGTTACATCGCTGGCTGCAAACTCTGATGCCACAGTGATTTTTCATTGGACATGAAGACGGCACGACGGAACGATGGGAAATTAAAACAAACGCGCTGGCGCAAGTTGGAAAACTACGTTATCCAGTAAAGAAAATTGCCGTGAGTCATTCAGGTGACGTTGTTGTAGCAACGGGATGGCGTGACGTTTATCCTGGATATTACGAAGCCGAAGTAAAACTGTGGAAGTCAGGAATAGAAAAAAATGTACTAGCAAGTTAAATCGTTATGGTGGTGCCACCGTATCTCCATCAGGAAAAACAGTTGCACTGCCTCCTCAGGAATCTGGAGTTATGAAAATTTTTGCATAGTGAATCGCAAAATTGCGGATGGTCAGACGTCAACTTGGGAAATCATTTTTCCACAAACGAGAACGACGCGATTGCGTTACCTGACGACGAGTCGATCGTTGTTCAAAGCTACACATCGATAAGCACATACTCTCTTTCTGACCAGCGGGCAGTTTACCGTACACGTAATTATATTGATGGTCCGAGACGATCAGTCTCCTGTTCTTTCACCAAATGGCGCGCATAGCTTTGGCGAAAAAGGGTGTTGTTCCGTCACAACAGAACACTCCCGACAATACCCGGAACCAGTTGTGGCTAATGCGGAACTCGATTGGAAAAACGTCACTACATAAGATCGCCGTTGCCGGCGCTCTCAGATGACGGATTGACGGCAGCCGCCATTAATGCAGAGGGACTTACGATTGTACGATGTCGAAGATGGTCGGCCTAACGAATGGAGTTCTATCTCCCTGCCTGTTGGCAATGAGCTTTCTGCTTTGTCCGTGCCAACAAAAACATGTGGTTCTCACAGCAATCGGCTCAAAGGAGTGTCGTATTGGAGGATGGACGAGACCTCAAAGATAATCAGAAACTTTGAATCAACAGCAGGCCCTATGTGTGACGATTGATTGCCGTAGCCCGAATTGCTCCGTCAGCGACAGGAAAGTACCTGGCACAGTATTGGAACGTCAACAACGATGACATTATATTTGTCCTCAACTCTCAGGAGTGGTTCTAGAGAGTATGGTAAACATCGACTTTCTGGCGTGGCTATCAGAAGAGACTACTTTGCCATTCAAGACGGGAAGAGCCTGTATTTACCGTGCGGTAGATGGTGCTTCTGAGGCAATGCTGGAGCATACCTTCCTGGATCAAAGTGAATCTAATCCCGGACGGATCAAAGGGGTGTGGGACGGCAGTACTCTAAAAGTTTTCAAATGGTTCAAACATTTGGGTTTTAACTACAAAAACACGCACTAATTTGATCAAACTACACCCGAAGGTCGCGTAGTCGAAATGACTGCTCATGGAATTGTGGTCTCCGGAAGGCGATGGGGAAGGTTCTAATTTTGACATGTTAAAAGTAATTTATAATGATGAGGAAGAGTGGAGCTACGATCGTCATGTTTGGTTAATAATGATGGTTCTAATATTAGCACGTCAGGAACGGAACTGTCGTTGCTAATACGAGGTACCGGAACAATTGAGCAACGATCCTATCTGCAAGGCCCTTCGGCTGTAGATATTTCGAATAATAGCGAGTATCTTGCTTATGCTGATTCTCTGAATACTGTGGCAGTGTATTCCCTGGCTGCGGGCATGACGGTTGGAACAATTACGTTAACGGGGCAGCCGTATTCTGCTGCTTCCGTTCAATTTAGCCCCTCAGGTTCGTCACTTTGTGCGAACTATTTCGATTCTTCGAAAGGTGTAGAAGTAACAGTGAAAGTTAATCTTGATCCCAATGTTTGGTACAGTAATAACTGTGGGGTTGTGCACCCAGATCCAGTTTCATCGGCAGAGTGGCGTCGGGTTACCGAAATGGATGAACCAAAGTCGAGGCTTTGCTTGTTCGGATTATGATCGTGAGACCTCCTTCCAAAGGTATTTATGGATTGCAACGATGATCAAATCTGTGATGGTGATGATGGTTGTGGGGCTCTTCGTGTTTGAGGATGGGGTAGACGGATCCCATCGCCGGGGTTAGGTGGTTGTATTTGGGCGGTCTTCGAGACGTTTGTGGCGTGGATGAGGCTGCGGATGGAGCGGGGCGGAGGAGCTTGCTTCCGTTGCTTGGTTTTCATCTGATTGCGGTCTTTCTAGGTTAGGGCAAGGTGAGATGATCTGGGCATGGCTGGGAGGCTACTCCGCCGAGTGGCTTGCGGTGTCAGGCAGGTGGACCTGTAGTGAGACGGTGCACGGCAGTCGTCTAAGACTTGGGGTCGAGCGCGGCATGCTGCGCCAGTGGGTGGGTGGGCCGGTACGGGACCGGACGCAAGGCCGGGGCCGACGGTGAGGTCGGCGCCCAGCCCGCTGCACTCCAACGTTTTCCGGTCATGTCTCAGCCAAGTGGCGCGAGGCGCGGGAGTCCCTCGGGGTGATCGTTCGCGCAGGCCGTCAACGCCGAGCTTCCGGACCCGGGACGTCAAGTCCGGCTCGGGAGCCAGTGGGGAATCATTCAGCAGGCGGCCCAGGCGTGTCTCGCCGATGGAGGCGAATCGGTAGAGTCTGTCCCCGGGGTCGTCGAGGACCACTAGGACGTCTATGAGGTTAAGCGGCTGCGGGCTGATCGAGGCAGGCGCTCGTCTTTTATGCGTCTGGAGGAGCGCCAGCAGGCTGGCCCGTCAGCGGCGCCCGGCCGTGACGCGGCCCTGACCGAGCCGATACGCGCATCTGTGCAAGGTTGAGCCCGCCATGGGTTCACCCAGGACCGATTGCTGACCTCAGACGAGGCCACCCAGGAGGGAGGCGGGTGGGTGAGGTGTGAGTGGGTCACCCACCTGATGCCGCTGAATCGCCCTGGGTTTGGTGGAGGCAGTGATGATATGGAGGGGTCACTGTCATGGGACAGACGAGGTACCCCGATGAGCTGCGCGAGCGGGCCACGAGGATGGCGTTGGAGCGTTGGCTGACCCTGCGCGGGCCGAGGGCGCGATCCGTGAGGATTCGGCGAGGAGCTGGGTGTCCACCCCGAGGCTCTGCGCACCTGGGTGAGACAGGCCCGGGACCGAACCAGGGCACCCGGCCTGGCACCACCACTGACGAAGCGCAGCGGATCAAGGAGCTGGAGAAGGAGGTCCGAGAGCTGCGAAGAGCCAACGCGATCCTGAAGAGTGCGTCGGCTTGTCTATCGCGGCGGAGTGTGAGTGCCGTCTCGCTGATCTGCCAGTACATCGAGGCCAAGAAGGAGGAGGAGTTTGGGGCCTGGCCGATCTGCAAGGTGCTCACTGGTGCCGGAGTCAAGATCGCCCCGAGCACGTGACTCACGCTCGCCGTAGCCGGCCTCCCTAGCGCCAGGGCCTGCGCGACGAGGCCCTCAAGGCGGAGATATCCAGGGTCCACAGAACCAGCTACTCGGTGCTGGGGGCCACCAAGATGCATGTGATGCGGGGCCGACCCGAGGGCCGCCGAGCGTCACGGTGCTGGTCACGTGGCCCGGTGCACCGTCGAGCGGCTGATGGGTGACCTGGGTCTACTGCGCGGCGTCAGGCGCGCCAAGTCGCCAGGACGACCCGCTCGGCCCCTCCGGACCGGTGTCCCGGCCGACCTGGTCAGGCGCCACTTCGAGGCGTTTGCTCGGGTGGGCTGTGGGTCGCCGACATTCCCCGCAAGCGGGAGGTGCCCCTCCTATGTACGCGCCTTCTCCGGGTGGGTCTATGTAGCTTTCGTGACTGAGCGTGTTCTCGCGGCGGATCATCGGCTGGCAGACCACCTACCGGCCAGTGTGCACCGACCCTGGCCGCCGGCGCCCTTCAGATGGCCGTCTGGCGCGAAAGCGAGACCGGTGCCGACCTCACGGGCCTGGTGCGCCACTGCCGACCGTGGGGTGCAGTACAGGTCCATCCGCTACGGGGCTATCTCTGGCCGAGGCCGAGGCGGTCGCCTCGGTGGGTTCCAAGGGACCTCCTTTCGGCTTCGCTCTGGCCGAGGCGCTCAACTCGCTGTACAAGGCCGAGCTGATCCGTAACCCAGGGCCCTTGGGAGGACATCGACGCCGCCCGTGCTCGCCACCGCCGAGTGGGTCCACTGGTACGGGCACCATCCGGCCACACTCCGCCGTCGGCATGCGTACCCCCGCCGAGCACGAAGCCGCCTGGGGCCCCGACGTCAGCCAGAACAGCCAGAAACAATCACAACCGGCAACCACCGGCACCAGGTAAACCAGCCTCCACAAAAACCCGAGGCTTTCGGCACTGGGTGCCCAGACCTGTTCAAGTGTAACTCACGGCCCTCGACCTAACCGCAGGTACGTCGTGATATTCCCCAACCGTGGGAGGTGCCTCCTCTACTGCCCTGGACGGAGGAGGAACTGGCTATCATCATCGACTGCGCACGGCCTGCGTCTGGTCGCCTGGGCGCCGCACGACCACATGTACACGCTTCGCTTGGCCATCGAGGCGCTCCAGCAGGTCACGGCTGCTTGCGGAGCCTGAAGGACGTGGTCTTCCATACTGATCACCGGATCAGCCCACACCTCCAAGGCGTTCGCCGCCGAGTGCAGGGGCCCTCGGGGTAGCTCAGTCCATTGGAGCGGGTCGGCTCCAGCGTGGATAACACGCTGGCCGAGTCGATGGGTGCCGGTATTGAAGCGAGAGGCTTCTCATGGACGAGCGCTCCTGAGGTCGATGAGCTCACCTGCCGGCGCTAGCCTCGGTTTTCATTGTTGAGGTGTTGAAAGTGGGGTGAAGGTGCTCCTTTTCCTGGGATAATGCGGATTGCTTTAGGTCCGTGCATGACCAGGAGAGAGCACCTTCGTAATGAAGAATAGCGGGTTGTACCCGTCTGTGGTGGCGGAGTCAGGGGGACGTGCCTGCGGTGGGGCTGGCCGGGGCGAGGGCTGCTGACCGAGACGAGCAGGGTCACGGGCCTGGGCGACGAGCTCTCGCGGGCCCTGTCTGCGTGGCGACGGTCGTGGGCGGTGCACGACCCGGGCAAGATCATGGCGGATCTGGCGGTGTGCGTGGCCCTGGGCGGCCGGTGCCTGTCGGATGTGGCCCTGCTGCGATGCCAGGGGAGGTCTTCGGGCCGGTGGCCTCCGGACCCCACAGTCTGTCGGCTGGTGGGGACCCTGGCCGACCACGTGCCGAGGCGGTCGAGGCCGCCGTGAACCGGGCCCGCACAGTGGTGCGGCAGCGGGCGTGGGCCCTGGCCGGAGCGGACGCCCCCACGGCTGGTATCTCGGCGGCCCACCCGTTGGTGATCGACGTCGACGCCACCCTGGTTGATGTCCACTAAGACAAGGGAGGGCGCGGCCCCGACCTTCAAGAAGGGGTTCGGCTACCACCCCCTGACCGCCTGGATCGACCACGGAACCGGCCAAGGTGGGGGTGAGTGCGCGGTGATCATGCTGCGGCCCGGTAACGCCGGGTCGAACACCGCCGCCGACCACGTCGAGATCATCCGCCGAGCCCCTGGACCAGGCCGGACTGGGACCCCGGCCCGGGCGGCGGGTCCTGGTGCGCATCGACGGGGCCGGAGGAACGAAGGAGACCATCGAGCTCCTCACCCGCCGGCGGGTGTCCTACAGCGCGGGGTTCACCCTGCCGGACCACACGCCGCAGATCTACGACACCATCCCCGAGGCGGCCTGGACCCCCGCGTACAACACCGACGGTGAGCCCAGACAGGGTGCGGACGTCGCTGAGACCCGCCGACCTGCTGGACCTGACCGCCTGGCCCAAGGGGATGCGGGTGATCATGCGCCGAGAGCGGCCCCACCAGGGCGCCCAGCTGCGCTTCGAGGACGTGGGCGGCTACCGGCTCACCGCCTTCGCCACCAACACAAAAGTGCGGCCAGCTCGCCGACCTCGAGGTCCGCCACCGGCTACGGGCCCGCTGCGAGGACCGCATCCGCTGCGCGCAAAGACACCGGGCCTGACCGCTTCCCCTTGCAGGGGTTCGCTCAGAACCGTATCTGGTGCCTGATCGTGGCCCCTGGCCTGCGACCCTGCTGGCCTTCTCCCAGCTGCTCGCCATGGCCGACGCCCCCGCCCGCGCCTGGGAGCCCCGGACGATCCGGTTGCGGCTGATGGCCATCCCCGCTGTCATCGCCCGCCACGCCCGCCGCACCGTCCTGCGCTACAGGCCGACCACCCCTGACCGACCTCCTGCTTGCCGGGCTCGGGCACCTCCAGGCACTCCCGCCCCGTAGACACGCGGAACTCATCCCTGCCCGCCACGATCCTGAAGGACCCCCTGGCCCCTGGAAAGGCCCGACCACCGCGAGACGACGCGCGGCAGACCGCCACACCCAACCGGCATAATCAACCCCACGACACCGGCAACGACGCCACCCAAACCCACTCAACCAGACGACGAAAGATCGAGGCTAGGTCTTCAGGGTAGGCTGGACCCGTGTGCGACACCGCGCGCCGCCACCCTACTGCAGCCACCTCTCCAACCACCCATGAGAAGCAGACCTCAACCACTACGCCGACAACCGCCGCGTGAACCAACCCCCGTGTCCAACAACAAAAGACAAGGCCCGAAAGATTGAGGTTAATCACCCAGACAAACACCTAAACCGATTTTTGTCGACCGCCGAGTTGCATTTTCTCCCTGTGAGAGATCCTGCAGAGTCGATATCTCAAGTTTTTCCTTCAACCACTGCAGGACTCTGGGTTGTTGCTCCATCGGGACGAAATAGTTGCCTCGTCCAGACGTAGGGCATTTCCGACCTGCCTGTTGTTATTGGCGGCACGCTCAATGCGGCACCACTCCTCGGCACTGAGACTCTTCAAAATAGCAAGTAATTCCGCTGCTGAGCGAGCATCGTCATAGTGTTCGGCCTTCTCCAATGCAGTCAGCAGCGTATCTGCTAGATCATCTCTGGTGTTGCTTTTGTCAGCTAACCACTCCATGACTGAAAGAGCGACTTGAGACTGATCTTTCGGCTCGTCAGGTATGAGCGCCTGCTGTGAGGCGAGGAACCCGCAAGGTACCTCCTTGGCTTCATATTGAATCCATAGAATTGGTGCGTGACGAGCGAGTGCCCAGCCAATCTCTTGCTGGCACCAGGGACGGGTCGAGAATCCTGAGGTGGCAACGCACAGCAGAGCACTGCTCTCTTCGAGGTAGTGCCGGATCGTAGGCTCCCACTCGGCGCCTGGCGCGATATTGTGTCTTGCCATGACGGCGTTAATATGAACAGTAGAAAAGCGCTTCTTTTAGTTCTGTCGCTACTTGTCTACCTACTTTGTCTTCGTTATAGCTAAGAAATACATTAACTGGCGTCATGGCTGCTCCTTGATAGTGGAAATTTGTGTCGTCGAGGTGAGCGCCCTACTTAGAATTCCTTTTTAGTGGCGAGGGCCTTTTATGATGAGGCCAGCGAGTTCAGAGGCTCGTTGGGTGGTTGTCAATCGCCTGAGGTCATCGTCGTTGAGTCCGATTAATTGCCTATCAAAAAGATCTCTGATTTCCGCAATAGCTTTCCTTGTAGTTACGATTCATCTCGATGGCCGTGATAGATTCTGTGGCTATAGGGAAGATCGTTAGAGATGCCCTAGAAGATGTGCGAGTAGGGCGCGGCTCCGCCGAAACCTCCAGCAATGAACAATGGTTGTCGACTTCTGACCGTATGGAGAGATTCCTCGATGATTCCTGGTAATCTCCAAGATAGCCGTTTCGAGAATCAATCGAAAATGGGGTGGTTTTTCCTCCAACAACTAGGCGGGCGTCACAATAGTGAGGTAGTGCTTTTGCGGATATTGCTTAACGCTTAGAAGTCTGTTCGTGAGGATGATTTTTTCCATGGTTTTGACTTCTCGAATCGGATGGATATCGCCGTTCTCGTCGAAGAATCGGATGGTTCCTGTTGATGCGAAGCTCTTGGCGGTATCGATGAGTGTTTTTTCGTGCCTTCATGCTGTGGACACTTGTGCAAGGGGACGGTTAACTCAAACATGTATCTTGAATGGATTGGGATATGGAAGTGCTGTCGTTATCCCTGTCCTAGGCGATGTCGTCCCAGTTTTATCTCTTCGATGTATTTTCTGATCACTTTGAGAATGGCGCTGGTAAGGTCTGGAATGTAAGTTCCAATTGCTCCAGCATAGGTAATTCGCCCCCGGACAACAGCATCATTTGTGCAACCTCTGCTATGACAAGTTCAAGATGATTCGCACGCAGACCTAATGCTTCGATGTCCTCGTTCTGGGATATAGATATCCCGAGAGTGTATTCTGACAGAGGGGCGGTTCAGTGCGAGATTAGAAGTGCTGAGTTTTTGGCTCTCCTTGACCGTATGACCCTCCGGCTGCAAAGAATGTGCGGGGGTGAGAAGGTGAACTTGACTGCGCTCGTATGACGCTAGAGTGCACAGTTCTACCATTACTTCGTGTTCGGGAGGAAGGAGTGGGGGATCTGGATGAATGAGCCACAAATGGGTGTCGTCGGGGAACTTGCTTTTTGTGTTCAGACAGGAATCTTGTAAGCATGAGTGGCTCGGGGGCGTTGGCTGGAGCCACATCAAAACCATGGTTGTCATTCAGATGTGTGTCAGCAGGTCCTTCGTTCGAAGCTTCGTTTTTCATTATCCTGTGTCCGGATGACGTGCTGAGGTATCTCCTGGTGCCGCCACAGTGCTTGCCTGAGTGACTCGTCGATAAGACGGTTAATGGCGGAAACTATGGCTTTTTCCTTGTGAACTTTTATCCTTATTCGGGTTGCTGTGACCTGCAGAGTTAGGATAAGCTACTGTTGGAACATGGTCGAGAAGGAAAGAGCCTCGTTGTTCACCTTCTGTGAGGGCGCTGAGGCAGACTATCGGTATCTCTGCTTTTTTTGGCTTCTAAGACCTCTCGTTGTGTCCATTCCCGGCTGCTGTAGTGGTCGGTGCGAATCATGAGTAACGCGCCAGTCTGCGCTTGCTTTTTATAATTTTTGTTCCAGTCATCTCCAGGCTGGATGTCGTGAATGTCGACAAACTCGGCTAGTTTGGTTTTTTTCCTATCCAAGAGCGAACTTTTGATACAACTCCTGTTGGTCGATGTTGTTCTTGTCGTCCTTGGGGATGTCGGATCTTGAGTGACTGATGAATATGCGCAGTCGTTCTTCCTTCTTAGGGTCTCGCAGAAGAGTCTGAATGATAGCCTGCCCAAGGTCTCTGGTTAGTTCACCTTCAGTTGTGTTGGGCTGTTTCTTGTTCGAGATGCTCAGGTTTGCTATATTTCCTTGTCTTACTCCCTGTATGCTCATGAGGGTTAGTGATAATTGGGGAGTTTGAATAGTCTGGGCTTACTCTGGGTAGTATGGGAAGAACTAGGTGTGGCGGTTATGTTGACGGCTTTTTGTTTTGTAGTTTTACTATATCGGTAAGATAGTCGCGCCATTCTGAGGACTCGTCGATAGATGAGCGTACGAGGTGTTCGTCGATGAACGGCAGAATGACGGAGTACTGAGCTGCATCAGCGCTTAAGACCTGCTCTTCGTCGCCGATGATCCCGTCGGCAGTGACGATGGGAGCGGGAGTTCGTTGTTTCTGGGAAGTGGATGGGATCTTCCGTATACTTCCACCGCGCTTCCCGCGAGTCCAGCGAAGGCATCGGAGTGGTAATGCTCAAATAACGTGTCGCAGATGCTCTCCCCTCCTCGTCTTCTGGGTGCCAGACGACGAAGATATCGAGAACGCTGGGTGATGGTGCTGGCCAAGTGTTGCTGGTGGAAGGGGGTGGAAGGAGCTTTGATTCATGTCTCGAGAATAGCGAGGTTGGAGACAACCTAGCAGAGATTTTATCCGGGATCTTGCTCTGGTGGAAGAGGACTCTCTCCTCGCCCGTCCAGGGTTTCCTCTTGTGGCCCCGTCGTTCCCGTAGGCTGTTGGCATGGTTTTTCTCTTCCTCCGACCCTGACGAACTTCAGGTGACTCCGCTGAGCTTTCCGCGAGTCGCGGGCCGCGGCGCCGCACCGTCAGTGAGGGTCGGCTGCCGGCCACGAGGTGCTGAACAACCCCGGCTCGGCCCGCATCTCCCGTGTGGCCGGCCCTGTCCCGCCGCAACGCGCGCGCCAAGCACCGCCGCTTCCTCGTCGAAGGCCCCCCAGGGCGTGCGCGAGGCAGTCCGTCACGTCTGACCGCGTTCTCGACGTCTACCCTCACCGAGGCCGCCGTCGAGCGCCACGCCGAGATCTGGGATGAGGCTGTGGCAGCCCAGCTCTACGTGCATATCACCAGCGAGCAGGGTCGCATGGACGCCATGAGCCCCGACGCCCAGGGCGCCCTCGCCGTTGTTGCCACCGAGGAGGCCACCGGCTCCGAGGCGCTGGCCGCCGCCCTGGACGGGGCCAGGCTCGTCGCCGTCCTCACCCAGGCCCAGGACCCCGGAAACGCCGGCGCCATCATCCGAGCCGCCGATGCCGCCGGAGCCGACGCCGTCGTCCTCGTGCGGGGCAGTGTGGATCCCACTGCTCCGAAGGTCGTGCGCTCCACCGCCGGAAGCCTCTTCCACCTGCCCGTCGCCACCGGGTAGCCCTGGACGACGTCGTCGGCGCCCTCCACGAGGCCGGACTCACCGTCCTGGCGGCCGACGGGCGTGGGGACTTCGACCTCTTCGAGGCCGAGTCTCTCCTGGAAGCGCCCAGCGCCTGGCTGTTCGGCAACGAGGCTCGCGGACTGCCCGCAGAGGCGCTGAGCCGAGCCGACGCCGTCGTCTCCATCCCCGTCTACGGCAAAGCGGGAGTCCTCAACGTCGCGGCAGCCGCGGCCGTCTGCCTCTACGCCAGTGCCCGGGCGCAGGCGTAGGTACCGGTCGGAAGAGCTTCGGCGGCAGAGCCGCAGCAGACTCACAGCAGCTCGCAGATCGCCTCGGCCGCCCGGCCCGGTCCGTCCAGCCCTCCATTGGGCTCGGCCATGCGCCGGGCTCGCGAACGCATGACCTCGTCGGCCGGGGCCTGGCGCACCAGTGCAGCCCAGTCGGCCGCGCGGGCCTCCTTCTGGGACACAAGCCGAGCCGAGCCGAAGGCCGCGCAGCGCTGGACATTGAAGCGCTGCTCGAACTGCAACGGGATCCCGATGAAGGGCCACCCCTGCGCGCAGCTGTTCTGTACCGTTCCCTCACCGCCGTGGGTGATCGCCAGGTCGACGGCGTCGCCCAGCTGGTGCGCCGGGATCCAATCGGTGACATGGACGTTGAGGGCAGGGGTTTCAGGTCCTCTGGGTGGAGGTGGGAGCGCACCGGCGCCAGCACCTGGCAGTCGGCCCTGCCCCAGGCCCCTGAGCACATCGAGGACGAGGTCTCGGTTCCCCGATGAGCCCACGGCGAAGTACACCAGGGGCTTGGGGCCGGCGGCCAGGTCGGCGACGATCTCAGGGGACCCTCGCCGGGCAGATGGGCGTACACCGGTCCCACCACCTGGTGGCCCTCGGGCATCTCCAGCCACCGGGGCAGCAGGTGCGGAGCACTGGCGATGAGATTGAGGTCCGCGGTGAGTCCGGCGAACACCCCTGGGGCAGAGAGACGCCGTTGGCCTTGGCCACCTGGTGGAAGGAGCGTGACAGGGGCACCCGGGTCCCAACCGTGTGGAGCAGGCGTGCAGCGGCGGTGTCGACCAGGCACTCCTCAGGAGTCGCGCGGGGCAGGAAGCCGGTGGCGCCCAACCTCTGCGCGCAGCCTCTAGATGGGCCAGCGAGTAGGCGAAGGGCCGTACGAAAACCAGTGGGCACGCACTCGGCACGGGCCGAAATAAACTGGCTAGAGTTACTCCGATGACGACGGCGTCCGGACGCAGGCAGCGTAGCAGCACCCGCTCGCTCGCGACCCGCTGGGCGAGCATCTGCGTCGTGAACGGGTGGCGCAGGCTGCGCCCCTGGTCGAATGCCAGTGCCAGCCGGCCCTCCTCATCGCTCAGGTGGGGGGTGAGTAGACGGAATTCGAAGCCCGCCGCCCTGATGTACTCGGAGTTACGTCGCGAGAAGCCTGCGAAGACGCACTCCACGTCCGAGGGCATGCGCCGGGCCACCTCAATGGCGCGCGTCACCTCGGCGAAGTTGAACGTCTCCGGGCGAAAAGAAGCCGAGACGTGTTCTTGCGTACGGCCACCGCGCTGCCCAGTGGCGCCTTCAGGCATGATCAGCTCTCCTTCTGAGAGCGAGGGTGCCAAGCACCGGAGTCCCCCGACATCTCTTATTGCACGCCATGTGCAACTGGAGGAGAGGTTAGCACGTCTATTCTTACACGGATGCCATTTTTACGATGAGGTTGGAATGCCGGAAAAAAATATATGCAAGGTGAATAAAGTGGATAGGGGCAGCGGTGCCCTGGTCTGGGCGGCTCTCAAGGTGTTTCGGGGCGTGTCCTCAGTGATCGCCTGCCGGATCGTGGGAGGGCGATGGCATCGAGATGCGGCTCGGGGCCTCTTCGGCGCCCCTGCTGCACCTGAGAGACCAGACTCCGCAGTGTCTGGGCCGACATGTTCGTGATGGTCCGCTGGCTGATCTCCGGATGATCCAGCCATGCCAGACACAGGGCGATCATCGTGTCGATCCACACCTTGGCGGCGAACATGGCGCGCTCGTCGGGTTCCACGACTCCCAGGAGCATGAGGACGAGGCGCTCATAGCGCTCGAAGCTGGTAGTCAGCGCGGCCGCGATCTCCGGGTCCTGGTCGAGGCCTCCGGTGTGCAAGGGCTCGAAGCTGTCCGGCCTGGCTCTCACGTAGCCCGCGAAAGTGGAGATCGCCGCCTCCAGTGTCGGCTCGATCTGCTGCTCCACCAGGTCGTGAAGGTGAAGGATCTCATGCTCGACGATCGCTCGGGCGAAGGCCGCCTTGGAGGGGAAGTAGTGGTAGAAGAGCGTGCGCGAAACGCCGGCCCGCTTGATGATCTCATTGACGTGAGTGCGATCGAGGGTGCCCTCCGCGAACAGCTCGACCCCGACTCTCACCAGTTCTTCCCCTGACGCTGCTCGGGCTGGAGTCGGCGACGCGGATCGGTTGTATTCGCGGGGCTCATGCGGATGAGACTACGACCGGGATGGTCGACTCGCGGTTAGGGCGCTCTGCGTGGCGTGTGACCATCATCCCAGCAGGAGGCGTGTTCTGAGACTCGGTTGACGCTCCGGATCGCGGGCGGTGCTACCCTTCCTGACGAAGGTCGGAACTGCGGCTGCCCGTTATCCACGAGTCGCTTATCGCGTGGACAGCCATGGGGGCAATGCTGGGAGCCGATAGGGGAGTTTTGACCAGTCCTACTTCTCAAAGGTCTGAAGCCATACTGAGCAAGGAGGAATGCGGTGCGCATGTGGATGTGTTGCTGTCACTGTCGCTGAGGCAGATTCCGCTCCTATATCCACGTTGAGACGAGGTACTCGTGACCACATCCGCATCCTCTCCCGATCGACAGCCGCAGACCGGACTGACGACGTCGACGACGACGTCAAGGCGCCCACGCGAGCCCATGGGACCCCGGCGGGACCGGAAACCCTGACGACGCCTGGTGCGCATCAGCCACGTCACCAAGTACTACGGCCATTTCAAAGCGCTCGACGACGTCTCGCTCGACATCCACCGTGGTGAGGTCGTGGCCGTCATCGAGGCCTCGGCTCAGCAATCGACGCTGTGCCGCACCGTCAACCGCCTGGAGCCGATCCAGGAGGGCGAGATCGAGATCGACGGCGTCCATTGCCTCAGGAGGGCAGGGCGCTGGCCCAACTGCGTGCCGAGGTGGGAATGGTCTTCCAGTCCTTCAACCTCTTCCCGCACCGAACGGTGCTGGACAACATCACCCTGGCGCCTATCAAGGTGCGCGGCAGCCCCCGCCGGCAGGCCGAGACGCGGGCCCATGAGCTGCTGGCTCGCGTCGGGCTGGCGGATCAGGCGCAAGCGCCCCGCGCAGCTCTCGGGAGGCCAGCAGCAGCGGTCGCCATCGCCCGCGCCCTGGGCCATGGAGCCCAAGGTCATGCTCTTCGACGAACCCACCAGCGCTCTGGACCCGGAGATGATCAACGAGGTCCTGGACGTCATCAGGATCTGGCTTCCTCCGGCATGACCATGCTTGTCGTCACCCACGAGATGGGATTCGCTCGCTCCGCCGCCGACCGCGTCGTCTTCATGGATGGCGGCCAGATCGTGGAATCCGGCTAGCCCCGCCGAGTTCTTCTCCTCCCGCGCACCGAGCGCGCCCGCGACTTCCTGTCCAAGGTGCTCAGCCACTGAGCTCCCGAACCGCACCTTCTCCCGGTGCGGCTGCCACCGCAGGCCCCTGGGGCCTGGGACGGTTCCGTCCCCGTCCGAACGAAAGGAACACCATGACCACCTTCTCCCGTCGCAGCTCTCTCTGGCCACCACCGGCGCCATTTCCCTGGCCGGCGTGCTGGCGGCCTGCGCCGACACGGGCGCCGACGGCAGGCCGCCTGACGCCGAGTACAACAAGGCCATCAACTCCGCCGGTGGCCGCCGCCGACGTCGTAGCCGCCTCCAGCTGGGCCGCCGCCGTCAAGAAGGCGGGCAAACTCGTCACCGGCGGACCAAGACCTCCGAGGTGTTCTCCTGGGAGGACTCCAAGACGAAGAAGATCTCCGGCTTCGATGCGGCTATCGCCCAGGTCCCTGGCCCGCTACATCATCGGCGGTGACGACGCCCGCTCCCCTGCTCGAGATCGAGCAGGTCACCTCCGACACGCGTGAGACCGTCCTGGTCAACGGTACGGTCAACGCCGTCGTGGCCACGTACACGATCACCCCGGAACGAGCCGAGAAGATCGACTTCGCCGGCCCGTACTACGCCTCCAGTCAGGCCATCCTGGTCAAGGCCGACAACAAGGACATCACGGGTGTCGACAGCCTGACCGGGAGACGTCGCGGTCCAGTCCAACTCCTCATCGGCCTCCGCCCCTGAAGAAGTACGCCCCGAACGCCACTGGCCAAGCCCTTCGACACCCAGGCCAAGTGCGTCGCCGCCGTCGAGAGCAGGGCAGGGTCAAGGCCTACGTCGTGGACCAGTCCCTGCTCAAGAGCGAGGTCCTGTCCAATGACAAGGTCAAGATCGTCGGCAACACCTTCGCCGAGGACCCCTACGGCATCGGACTCCCCAAAGGACTCCGGCGCCCAGGCCTTCGTCAATACTTTCCTGCAGACGATCGAGTCGGACGGCACCTGGAAGACCATCTGGGAAGCGACGATCGGCAAATCACTCGGTGGCGATGCGCCCCAGCCGCCGGTCATCGGCTCGGTCCCCCGGATCGTCGACCGCCGGTGCCGACGGTGCGGGTAACATCGCCACCGGTGGTTGCCGTCGTCGCTTCCCAGGATGTTCGGAACAGTCCGACTCGATCGTCTGCAGGAAAGTATCCGGCGGGCCGGGCACCGGTCGAAGTGATGCCGTAGGGGTCCTCGGCGAGAGGTGTTGCCGACGGTCTTGACGGCCATTGGGACGGGACACTCGCTCTTGACGGGACTGATTCACGACATGAGCCTTGCCGCGCTCGACGGCGCTGGCGCAGGTGTCGGGGCGCTCGTGGCTTCGCGGGCGGAAGGCCGGCTGGTGGTTCGTTCCGCGGTGATCTCCGGTCGGGCCATCGACTGCCGTCACTGTTGGCGGCAGGATGGGCAGTGAGGCAGGCGTCCAGGCCGATCGTGTGTACGGCGGCGTGACCTGGGCAGTGCTGCGCGGAAGGCGCGATCTCGGTGGCGTGCTGATGTGGGCGGGACTGGCGACTAACCCATCAGCAATTTCGTCTTGAGTACTGCCTCGGGTCTGGTCCACTCGCTGGCCCTGGCGGCGACGGCTGGAAGAACCGGCCGGCGGCCACGGGCGTCGGCTGCTGCCGTCGGTGCCCGTCGGCCTGGTCACTGCCTCGCGCTGGTAACTTTCAGTATTCAAGCTACGTCATCAATCTTCGGACAGTTCGTGAGCCAGAAACCTGCAGTGACTTCACCGGAAGAAAGTGCGGATCGGCTCGACAACTGGCCTGAACAGGCGGGCGCCTCGACGCGGGCCGACGGTACCTATTCCGCGATCGCAACCGCCATCCATATTTGTGCGCTGAGCAATCCGTGAGCGAGCGTGTGATGCCGAAGGAAGCCGGAATCGCGGTAACGTCGGTTATAGATGATCTCCGGCTCCATGTTCGGGCGACGATAACAACTCCCGGCGCGGGCTGACTCGGCCCGGCGCGAGCCGCTGCTGCCACATGCTCGCGCTGCCGTTCGACGAGACTGGAAGACCACTCGGCAATGAGGACCGTGGATCCGGCGCGAGCGGTGTGCGGCACAGCGTCATTCCAGGCCCACCCGGTGAAAACGGTGACGTGGCTGATGCGCCGGGCGTCATCATTCCGGTCACCATGGTAGGCATGGCGTCGTCGGCGTCATCGATGGGCTCACTATTCGGCGGATGTGTTCGTCTCGTCTCGCGCGGTGGATATAAGGCGGGGCTGGCTGCGCTACCGTAATAACCTCAATTGGGATTCGATCTCAAATAGACTCGGTCGTGCCATGGCTGGCAGCGGGCGACCACTATTCCAGCCTCTCGTCAGGAAAGGGTGAGCACTCGCGGCGGAAGTCTCCGGCTGCACTCACAGGACGGTCACCGCCGCGGCCTGGCTCGGCGAGTCAAGCTGCGCGGCGGCGGGTATCCGCCAACCCGCGGTGTTTCGATCCTCGCCAACCCGAACTGCTGAGCGCGGGCTGGTGGCCGGGGTCGGCGACCGCGGAAGGGCCTGATCACCTCCGTGTGGTCTCGAAGCAGCTCTTTTGCCTCGACGCTGAGCGACGCGGATGCTGCTGCGCGACCCTGTGGGCTGGCGATCGAGCGGGCGACGTCACTGCGCGGGCTCCCCGAGCCAGGCCGGGCCTTTCGACGCCTGCACTGTCGACCAGGGTCCGGTCTGGTCTCCAGCTTCCGGCCTGGCTGGCGTGAGTGTTCGCCGCCAAGTGAGATCGACGCCTGTTATCTAACGTATCATCGGAGATCGGCCAGCAGATTCGCTCATATTCGACGGTGCGGAATCTGAACTCTCAGGTGCAGCGGGAGGCCGCCAGCCCGGCCAGCCTCGATCTCGCCCGATCATCGCGGTTTCCTCAGAAGCTGCTGAAACCGCGGTTATCTACGCTTGCCTTTCGACGTTACTCATCATCGATAGACGTGCTAACCTCCGGTTGCGCATGGCGATGTAACGGAAGATCGGGGGACTCGCGCGAAGGAGCTGGTGAAAACAACCGTGCTGCGTACATCTCGGCTTCTTTCATTTCGGAGACGTTCGGCTTTCGCCGGTGACGCGCCCGACGAGCCAGGCCCGACTCGGGCGTGGTGCGTGCCGCCCATGCGGGCGGCGGGCTTCGTCTGCCTCACGGCTGGCGTCGACCGAGAAACAGCCTGCCGTTTGCGGCAGGTGCGACGGCCCCGTCTCGTGGCCTCAGAAGGCTGCGCGTTGTGCCGGCATGCCCGATCGCAGTGCGGCTGCGCTGCTCACGGTTGAACAGGTATGCCTGTCTGTCCCTCCTCCAGTGGCAAGGCCAACAGCCTCTGCCAATGGGACACCACTGTCTCGCCGGTGCTCACTGCCCCGATAACAAATACCGGTTGCCTGTCTGCTGGCCGAAGACTCCCGGATCGTCGCCGACCTGACCGCCGTGGCTGGTGTGCTAAGCCGTGGTGAGGGCGGACACTCGTCCTCGACGATGTCACGAGGCGGGCGGGCCGACGCAATTAGCGGGCAGCCACCGCCGAACTCCGTAACGGTCGGCGCCGTCGACCTGGCGACAGGCAACTGCGCGCAGCGTCCGTTGCGGAAAGACCATCGACTCGACTCGGCTGTGTTGAAGAGGCCCGCGCGGCTGAGCTGCGCGCGCCAGGCCCGGCCGTTTGGTCATGCGACCGGCCTGTTTCCGGCAGCGGAGGCGGGCAGTTGGACCCGGGCGACCGAGGCGATGCTGCGGCTGCTGGTGACTCTGCCGCCGGCGCCGACCGCCCGCTGCGCCCCGGCTACTGGCTACGGCTTCGACTCCGCTTTGCCGTGGTTGAGTGGTGACCCGGCTCCTGCGGCGATCCGCGGCCTCGTGCCAGTGGCGCGGGCGCGGCCTCAAGATCATCCCGCCCGTCGGCCGCTGGGTTGATCTTTGTGACATCGTGACAACGACTGGTGAAGAACTCGGCTGATGTTGTTTCTCCGGCAGTGGGACACTGCCCGCCGGCGGCAGACTGTTCAGATGAACGTGGCGATCGAGGCGACGACCCGGAAGCGGTGGCCTCGGTAACGGGCGGGCGATATGCGCGGCGTCCGGGCGTCGAGCCCGCAGTGGGGCGTGGTTGCCTCGCGCCTGAAGACGCTCGACTTGAGCTGGCACGGTGGCACGCGTGCGAACAGGCTGCAGCAGGCCGAGCCGGACTGTTCAACTCGTGACCAGCTCGGCCTCACTGACGGTGCTGACACCGCGTCGCGGAAACTCGGCGCGAGAGTCACCCTGGGGTTCGTCGAGATCGGAAGGAAAGGAAAAACCGTATGGCTGCGGGCGACGGGCCCTGAAGAAACCCACGGACGGGCGAGGAGGATCCTCTTCCTCGATCGGATAAAATCTGGGATTCGCTCGCTGTTGAACCTCCTCTTGCTATGTCTCATTCGTCTGGCGAGGAAGCGCATCTGCGACCCGTGCGCTCTTCAGACTCGCGAGCGCGTGAAATATGCGAATACGAGCTCCCGCTCCCGTATCGGCGGGCGCGAAACGGTGGTAAGCGGGCAATCTCGGAAACAACGACATCACCGATATAATGCTGAAACAAAAGCCGTCGCCGCCACGCCTTCCCATACTACCGGTGAACTATTCAAACTCCCCGATATCCGCCAGCTCATGTTTATACGGAGTAGTGAGGAAATATAACAGTACAATCTCGGCTGGCTGGCCGCGCTGAAGGTAATTGCTCGAACGGATGGGAAGAACGACTGCGCTGTTCATCGATCGCTCAGATCCGTCTGGTTGTTTGAAGCTGGCATCGTTGCTTCAATCGCGCTCTTTGAATGGCAAGCTAGCCGAGACGGTCGACGGTATAGAAACAGCGCGAACTGGCGCGTACTCATGACGGTCCTGTAATCTTTCATCTCGACCGGCAATGTATCTGGCTCTACGAATCGCAACAATGAAGACAAAATACAGCAATTCCGCCGTCGCTCTTGTCGACGGTCGCTCGGGCTGGCGCAATGACGAACCTCGGCACGTCCGGGGCAGAGATAATGAAGGACCTGCGACACACATCGAATGACATGAAGACTCGGCTCAGCCAGCCAGCTCTCGCTGGAGTCTGTCTGTTACAAAGCTGAGTTCCCGACGACACTGTTGTTCTCAGATCCTCGCTCACTCGGGCACAGTGGAGCTGTGCGCTGGCGCTGCGAGCGCGATCGCTGCCGCCCGCGTGCTTGCGGCCGGGTCTGCAGTCGGGCGGGCAAACTCGGCGCCCGTGCGCGCTGAACCGCCACTGTCGGGGCGCTGCTCGAGTGTCTGTATCCCAGGCGAGGACATCAGCTGATGGTCTGCGTGCGCAGTCTCTTGAACGTGCTGCACAGCCTGTCGAGGTACTGTAACGGGCATTGAACCCGTTGGTGCTGCCAGCGCCAGTGATCAAAATACATCGAAGACTGGGGACGACATCGCCTAAGCGGGTTCCCATCTGACTCCGATCCCAGGCAGTGCCTGGCTCAGCAGCATGCCGGCTCGTCATTCTCGCCAGGCTTCATCGGCGGGAACCATCCGGGACTAATGGGCGGCGGCGATATCCGTCCGTTCGAGCCGTCGTCTGCGGGCTGAACCTCAAGCGTCCAGCGAAAACTGCCTCACTGCAGAGGCTCACCACGACCTGGGTCGGTTCTGGAAACGGCAATCTTCGGAGTTGCGAAATCGTCTCGCGGTCGAGAGATCGACGGCCATTGTTCGTTAACTGAAGGTTTCGGCAGACCCTCGCCGTCGCTGGGCGTCTGGCGATCTTCCTGCTGGCCACGGGTATCGCGACGTGATCGGCGGCTGTGCGGGAAATCCGGATGAACAATCCGGACTCGGCTGACGACTCCGGGCGATTGATGTTTCACCCAGCGAACCTCTGAGCTCGCTGACTGCTCGAGGCCTCGCTCCCAAAGGAATTCTGAGGTGGGGTTCACCCTCGACACAGTTCACTGTCGGGGCGGCCGCGACGCCGGTTGATGTGCTGGCTGGCGAGGCAGTAGACGAACGAAACAGCGACAGATAAAAGCGCTCCTGTTCATATTAACGAACTGATAACTCGCCGGGCGCCGGTGACCACGGTCTCGAGGCGGTGCTCTGCGTGCGTTGCCTCGACCCCTCGCGGGCCGGCTGGACTCGTCGCCGCCAGTGTGATGTGAGCAAGGGTGCCAGGTTCCTCGCACCTGCGGCAGGCACCTCGCGGGCAGGCAGTCGGTCAAGTCGCTGCTGGTGGTTGGCTGGCTGTACCGAAATCGCGGGCCGCGCGACTGCCCGGTGGAAGGCCGAGCTGCTGCTGGGCGACTCGCTGCTGGCTGAAGATGCTCGGTGCCGGCCGCCAGCTGAACGGTGAAAATGCTGCGATACGGACGAGCAACCGACCGCTCCGGTGGGCGGCTGACAGAATAGAAGAAAACGAGGATAACTGCTGCGGGATCTCGCGGTAACGCTCGACAAATATCGATTTGAAATGTTCGTCTGGTGAATAACTCCGGGCTAATCTTTGATGGTTGCGAAGACGGTCACGCGCGCGGTGGTCTGCTCATGGTGGTGAAGGTGGCTGCAGTGAAATGACGCCGCGAATCGACACCGTAGCCTCGATCTTTCGTCGTCTGCTGGACGGTGAACTGTGACAGGCTCGACAGTTGTTCCGGTTGGTATTGACGTCTGCCGCGATGTTCGCGATGGTCGGGCGAGACGGTGCCTGGTGCCCGGGCGACGGCAGAGGTCGTCCGGTCGACTGCTGCTGAGGACGGCGACTTTGTGGCGAACGACTGTTTCGGTGACCATCGACCGCAACCGTCGAGAAACTTCCGGCGCGGTGGGGCGTCGTGGCAGCTGAGGCCGGCGGAGATGCGGGCGGGGCCACGATATCAGGCCGCAGGCGACCTGGCGGTCGAAGCACTGTTGTCGCGCGGCCTTCACGGCAGGCGGGCCTCGGGCGCTGGCCGGCGGCGGCCGGCTGCTGCCTCGGCGCAGCTGGGCGCGGGCTGGTGCTCGGCATGCCCGCATCCCGGGCTGGTGGTCAGATCTCGGCGACATCCTCTGCTCACCGTGAACCGCCGCGGTCAGGCGTGGTCTGCGGCGTGGTCGGCGTGGGCTCGCCGAAAAATGGTCTCCTTCGTTCCTCCGACATCGACTCGCGGGAACTGCCCGGGCAAAGTCAATCGGCCTGGGAAGTCCGAGCTCGGCAGGCGTGATCGGCGTCGGCCGGTCTCGAACCTGTATGATCGCGGCCGGTTCGGTGATCCGCGGTCTGGCTGATTGACGTCGTTTTCAGCAAATAAACCGAACCCATGCCGCACCGTGCGGGCCCGTTCGACCGATGGAGGCAACCGACGAACGTGAGATAGGAGCCACCGGCAACCTGGCGCGAGGTCGGCTGAGCCGCCGCCGCCGAATCCCGCCGTGATGCGGGTGCTGCCACGACCGTCGCCCGTGCCCGCGAGGCGCTGGGCGACCAGTGGGCACTGCTCGTCGTCGTGACCAGCTGCGGCTCCCGACTCGCCACTGGGCAGGCCTGACTCGCTGCGAAGGTGCTCCTGCGCGGTCATGCACGGACCTGCGGCCGACAATGTTTGCCTTCTTCCTTTCAGCACCTCGGCGAAGCAGACGCGCGGGCTGGTAACCTCGGGAGCGCTCGTCATGAAGCCTGCTCGCCAATACTGACGCCCATCATTTCGACCGGCGTGTTGTCGACCGGACTGACCACGAGCCGCGCTGACGTTTCATCGATCAATATCGGAAGATATTCAAAGCTCGCAGCGCTCGTGACCTACTGCTCGACGGTAACCCTCGTGCGGCGCTGCTGACTCGAACACAGGCCGTGACGATGATGGCGAATTCCGTCAGGCTGGCCTCCGCGATGACGTACTGCCGGGCCGAAGAACAGTTCGGGCCGGTCTGGGCGCAGCGTCGAAGCACTCGCTGATTTGGTGCCGGTGTTGCCGGTGTGACTCGGCTGATGACGTCGCCAGGCGGCTGCGTGCTCGGCTGGTGGCGCGGGTGTGTTGATGGTGCCCGTGAACCCTCGGCGTGTGGCGGGCGGCGGGGAGCTGGTTGCCGGTCAGCTCGGCCTGGCGGTTGGCACTCGGCCAGGCTGTGAGGACCAGCGGGCACCGGTGGCCACCTCGGCACCTCGGCGAAGGCAACCCGGCGGGCGTTCATGCTGCACCCGCGATGCGCAGCGCAGGCGGTCGGCGGTTCACTCGTTGCCCGGACGGCCCATCTGAGGGCGCCGGCGGCGATCGGTCGCTGACCGTCGGCGGTGATCCCGCCGCGTCCGGTCTGGCCTGGGCTCACCCGGGCTCCCAGGGGCACCTCCCTTTATGAGGTCGACGACATGCCAGAACAAGCTTTGCTGAAAGACGACATCGAATCGACCGGACACCGGTCCGGGCCGAGCGGGTCGCCTGACTGCGCGGCCAGATGCCATCGGCTCGCTGGGCTGCTCGGCGCTGGTCGGCCCCGTCACCGTCTGCCCCGGCACCGATAACTGGACTGTGGACCTGGACTCGCGGCGGGCTGTCGCGCGGGCCCGGCACTGGGGCTTACGGCGGCGTGGTCTGTAACTCGGGCGCGATGTGACTCCGGCGCCGGCGTGACGCAGCTCGGCCGGGCTGGGCTCGGCCTGGGCTGTACTGACGGTCGGCGAGCGCCTCACTGCGGCTGGTGAAGCCGGGCACGCTGTTCCGGATGGCCTGCGCGGCGGTTTCGCTCTCCGGCTCTGATCCGCTGCGCTGGAGTCGACCAGTTGACTTTCGGGAGTATGATTCAGGGTCCCGGGCCTGTCTCACCAGTGCACAGGCCTCGAGATTTTCGCCGAATCTACGGACTCGCCGGCCAGCCTCAGCGCATCGTGTCGCCGTCTCGGTACCTGGGTGTCGTCACTATCCCGCCAAACCCGGAACGTTCGGCGACGTCGGGCGGGCCCGCTCACTCGCCGCACCCTCCTGGTGACTTTCGTTGAATCGACAATCGGGCTGGGTGAACCCATGGCGATGTACTGCACGAATGCGCGCTGGGTCGAGACACGTTGACGACCGGGCGCGATGAGCCTCCGGACGTAACCAGCGAGCGCTCGTCGGCCGCGGCCGCGGCTGTGGACGGTCTGGTCTCGACGTTCGATTCGCACTCCGTCGGCGGATACTGAACCTACTGATGATTCCGCCGGCTCCCGAACCGGTTGGCTCGGCGTTGACGGCCTCCAGACGGTGGGCCTCCGAGACTCTCCGGCGCCACTGGCTGAGACCATCAGGCTGACGGGCCTGACGGGCGGGCGCCGACTGCGTCGATCCCGACCCGCCGCCACTGGCGGCGTGCGCTGAAGTGCGTGCAGGTCCGCCTGTTGCCGCGAGCCCGCTCGCGGGTAATAACTTCGGTCTCACTGCCTTAAAGACCGCAGTCAGCCAATGACGGCGGGCTGGCTCCTGCCCCATCCGCGGCTAATCCGCCAGGCGTCTCGAGACCGCCTGCACCCGACGATGGGTTCCATCTGCCCGTCCTCAAGCACGAAGCCCGCAACCATCATCGCCATCGCAGACGATCGTACCGTCCATACGGAAGGAAGATATATCGCCAGTCGAACAACGAAGCCTGTTTTCGGTAAATCCATTTCGACAAACGACCGCTCGACAGCTGTTTCACGGACCGCGTATGACGTTAAGGACAGATTGACTTTCGCTGTTGCTTCCGCGCTTTCAGTCGAAATATTGCGTAATGTTGAACCTGACTGAAATGAACGGAGCGGCGAAGGCGGCACCCGCCTCGATATTTGACCGTCGCCCGCGACCGAGGCCGCCACGGTGATGGAAGGGTCGGCATAAGCGAATGCTCGCCGTTCGGTATCTGACCGAAGAGACGCTTGCGAGCAGGATCGTTGCTCGATGTGCCTGATCGCTGACGCGGTTCAGACCGCTGTTCAACCAGAACCGTCGTGTAACCAGGCGCATGATCGTGGCTCTCCGCTCCCAATCGTTATGGTGCTGACATGTCGAAACCTTCCCGGACCACAATTCGACGTCATTCGACACGCATTTCGGTGGTTTGATCAGGTGGTGCGTTTATGATTGAAACTCGATGCGAACCGACGAGCTTTCAAACTGCTGTAGTCACGCCTGATCCGTCCGAGACAGGTCGCTTTGGACCAGGGAAGATAACCGGCATTGCTCGGCGCCATCACTACGCGACAAATAGCAATTGCGCCGGACGGCAATGATATTTCTTCGATAACCACGCCGAAAGAGATGACGTTTACTCTCAGAACCGCCCTGAGTTGATTAAACCGCCAATGGGTGTGTTGTTGACGCCAGTACTTTCTTTGTTTCAGGCTGGTCGGGCTGCAATCGCCTGCTGACCAAGACTCTGATTATCTTCGAATATCATCTCCAACCACGACGCCCGCGAACCGACGCTGGCTCCCATGACGGCGCGGACAAGCTGGCTTCGGCCCGCAACGAGATACTCCATTCGACCAAGCCGACCATCTTCGACATCAGCCCTCCTGCGATAACGACTGCCATCGTCCGTCGGCGGCGGTCTGGCTGGTGGGCGCAATCGGTTCACCAACCACAACTGATTCATGACCAATGGGGTCGAACCTGTTGTGACAGGTGGTGATGAAGCTACCCGCTGATCCGAAAAGGAACGTAACGCTCGTGTCGTTTGTCGCGTCGTTCTCGTTTGTGAAGAATGTTTCCCCGGATGCGACCGTCACCTTTTGCGATTCACTGTCTGAAATTTTCGTAACTCAGATGACGGTGCAACTGTTTTTCACGATGGAGACGCGATGGCCTGTAACTGATGACTTTCTTGTTACGGCCACTGTTCACAGTTTTAACTTTCGACTGTGTCCGGGATAGGCATCACGCCGTTGGGTGCTGGTGACTTTCGCGGCAATTTTTCTTGCTGGATGACGCTCAGTTTTCCAACTTTGCGTCGGTGCGTTGTTCCCGTCGTTCCATCGTCTCGGCAATAAAATCGCTGTGGCGTCAGCGGCCGGCGATCGCCCGCGACGGCCACCAGGTGATTCTGGCGGTTTTAGCGCTGCCCGGTGACGTCTTGATCAGGCCCGGTAACGACAAATGATCAATACATCTCGGCAACTCGACCGGCGCAGATCTGAAGCTCTTCTTACGGTGCGACGATCGAACAGATGTCGTTCCGCGCGCCTGCATTTTCCGATGCGAGCGAAATGGCTGGTATGGAGAAGACTGCTGCTGGGCGGCCTGACTGCTGTTCTCGCGCGATGCAAAGGGACTGCTGAACCCTCGCATCTGCAAGGCGCGCTGGTCTGATCTGGGTGATTCTCGAAAGATAACGATAACTGATTGCGCCGCTCTCGGGTCTCACGAAGCTCATCTGGCCTCTTTTTTCTGATATCCCCGGCTGTTGGGCCCGATAGATTTTGAAGGAAGCTGTGTTTCTCAACGGTGCACCATCATCCGCAGCAGTGGCGGACCTCGACGCCGTTGTTCAGTATGCCAGTGGGCTGCGATGACCGGGGCTATTCTGCGGCTCGGAAACGCTGTGTTTCAAGCCATTCGATCGCTGACGATAACTCGGCTATTTCAGCATCATCGACAGCGAACTTTCGATCAGCCAACTCGAAAACTGCTACCGGTTCGCTGATTTTTAAACTGTCTGGTGCTCGCGGTGTTTAGTGGTTGGCCAGGAAGCTCAGGCTGCGTCAGGCCTGCTGTCACTGAGCTGGGCGCGGACATTTTGTGAGGCTCTGTGACGCTGACCGCTGGTCGTTGAAAGTCAGGCAGGCCGGTCGGGTGGGCTGGACCGTATTTTGCGCGGAGACACGGTGACGTTAGCCGTCGCACGGTCGGTGGCGGCGCAATCAAATCAGGTAACGTTCGGCCGCTGATGTCGAGCGCGGGGGCGTTGATCTCGGGCGGGGCGACCTCACCGAACGCTGGCCCGCGGAGGCGTTGACGGCAGCTCGCTGACGTAAACGGTCTCCCGCCGTACCAGCCAGACGGCAAGTCGGGCCCTCGGCGCAGTGTACGCTGGGCGGGCGACGGCTCTGCTGCGGCGCGACTGCCAGGCGCGCGCAGTGGTGACCTGCTCGCAACCTTGCGGTGAAGGCGCGAGCGCTGACGCAGGCAACCGAGAAACGGGCGACCTTCTTCTGAACCAGCTTCCGCTTCCTGCGATATCGGTGAACTCGCTGATGAGACGGGCGATCTTGTTTCAACGGCACTGTTGACGGTTTCGCTGACTCTGGACGGCACGCTTTGCGGCGAGGCCTCCGGCGGAAACGGCACGCTGTGCTCGCGTGGCTTGCCGCGCCGGTGACCAGGCTTTCTTGGCGCAGTGGCGTGCGGCGCTGTCGGCTCCTGGCGGACGGTATGATGCGCCGCTGCAATGGTGGGCCGAAGATGAGCCAGCCGGAGGCGCCGACGCTCAGGCGTTCTCTCGGTGGCCCGCCGCGACGCCCGGCGCTTTCCCGCGGGCGGCATCTTTCTTTTGACAGCCTGGCTTTCTCGCGGCGACGCTGGTCGGGCTTGACCTCGGCTGCGGACGGGTGGACGTTGTCTAACGAAGTCATTTCGACAGTGCCCAGCTCGGCATGCCTCGGCGAGCCTGGAAGAACTGATCGTTCGAGTCAGACTGCTGCGACCGCGGTATTGCCCCTTATTCTCCCCGCCGCTGAAGGGCTCGTGTTCCTGGCTCTCGACTCTTCGAGCGGGCTGGTCTCGGTGTTGCGATCGCGTCACTCTGACACCGTGATCAGCGAACTGCACCGAAGATCTCGGGGTGCCACCTCGACAGACAGTGGCTCCTCGGCTCAGGCTGAAGTCTCACGGGATGCCTCGACTGCTGCTTTCTCGCTGGGGCCGGGAACATGGATCCGCCGTGCAGGGCTCGGCGATGTCGGGACTACTCACTCAGTCACGGATGATTGCTGGAGGTGAGACTTCGTTCTGCCGCGCAGGTCGAGGCTGTCATGATGTTTGGATCGCGTGACGAGGATGCACCGGCCTGCGTGAACCGGCCGAAGAACGATCGCTCGGCACGCCGGCTGTTGATCGATGACGGTCGACTACCGGACATCGACGCGGGCGCAACTGACGCAAATCGGAAAGTCACGTGCGGACTGATCGGTCAGGAAGGCCCGATGGTTCGTTCAACTCCCGCGGGAGGTTGTTTTGAGCGACACCTAATGCCGTCGTCTTCGGCTTCGGCTGTGAACGCGGGCGCCAGCAAACTTCTGACGCCGCTCGTGAACCGTAACGCGTCGCTGACCAACACGTCGACCGGCGAGTCGACTCTGATGCCCATCCCCTCGTCATCAGGCTCAGGCTTGACCTCAGACCGCGACGCCGGCGGCGGCTCGCCGCGAAACCAGGCTGAAACCACCAGCGGGTCTGACCGGGTATTTGACCTGGCCCGGTGCCAGGCGATCGCGTTCCGCAGACGCTGACAACGCGGGCGCTGCAGGTGACCCGGCCGATCGCGGAGGACGACCGGGGCCAAGCGCCGGTGCCGGTCGGGCCTGGCGGCTGGGTCCGGGCATGGACGCAGGCGCGGTGGTCCGGGCTGTCGATGCGCGGCGGATGATGGGCGATGGCACCCTCCGGGCCGCGTAAACCCGCCCGCCCGCACGGCGATCGATGCGGATGAAACCGCAGCTCGCGCTGATCAGCGCCGTGTTTTCGTCGTCCCCCTCGGGCTGGGCGTACCCCTCGGCTGGTGCTCGTGCGCCAGGAGGCTTGCCAGCGGCGCACCGGCTGGCGAGGGCGCGGCGGACTGCAGGTCTGCCGGTCAGCACCACAGCGGTCGTGAACAAACGAGCGACCACCGTTCGGGCGCGGACAGCACGGGCGCCACATCTCGATCGCCTCGGCAGTGGCGTTTCAGAGACGATATCCGTCGACTGACTCTCGAAATATTCTCTGTCGGCGGTATCGACGTGCGCCTCAAATGTCGGGATCCCCGTGCGAACCACCCGTCACGGCGAGCCGCTCGGCGCGTCATCGGCGCGGGCGCACGACGTCAGCGTCCCCGCAACCGGTCGTGGTCGTGCCGAGAAAGATCATTGACCTCACTGCACCGACCTCCCGAGCAGATCTTCCGTCTCGGCGAGGCACGAAACGAGACAGAAACGCTCGGCGGCGAACCCGCCAACCGCGACCGCGAGGCTTCTGCCTCGGGCCGAGGGTCCGGCGCCCGAGGACTGCTCGTAACGCACGCCGTCTGGGCACCGGTGTTTCCCGGCGTTCGAATACCAATCGCGCAGTTCGGGCCGGGCCGATGGCCTGTTGCTGACTGTTCTCGCTTCTGCTGACCAGTGCTGTACGCCCGCCGCCTGTCGTCGTGGTTAAATAAACGTCATACCACGGCGCGGAGACGCGAGGCGCTCGGGTTGATGACTATTCATCTGCTGTTGACCAGCTCGCGGTAGCGGCGCCTTTCAGGGCGCGCCTTTCGTTCAACAGATAACCGGCTCAGACATGTCGCCTGCGCCTGAGCTCTCACTGCGCCACGGTCCACCGCTCGCCTGGCGGCGGCTGACTTTCGTTTCCCTGGCCGCTGCGGGCGCGCGGTACCACGGCAACAGGTCGGCTGGTCCGGTGCCTGGCGTGATGACCTGCGGCGTCGTCGCCACAGACCGTGTCGCCGAGGACTCGGCGACGACCTGCGTCCGGTGCTCGGGGCTGGCGGGACCGCGGCGGCCGGCAATCGGCCATTTCGCCACCACCGCGGATCGCTCGCCCGCAACACCGAGGCGCGGCTGTCCCGCAGAGAGAGACCGTGGTGGCGCGCCTGGACGTGGCGACATACGGCGGCTGGCCGTGGACGGGCAGTGAGTCACCGGCCGACCCGTGTTCCTCCCGGCCACGGCAAACGGCAATCGGCCGGCTCGCCTGTCGCTGGCGGGCCGCCATCGCGAACCTCCCTGCGGTCGAGAGACTCCCGATGCGGATCGGCTTGAGGGTGACGGCGCTGCTCTGCCGCCAGTCTTCAGGCTGTTCGTGGCGCTTCACCAGGCTGCCGGGAATGAAGATTTCCTGCTAACGACGCGGCGACGACTTATCCGCTGACTTATGGTTGCGTCCGGACCTCGTAACCCTGGCCCGCTTCATGCCGTGGTGGCGCTGGGCGGTTGACCCATCGACGCGACCTGAAGGAGGGCGATCGCGGAGTTTCTCCTCGTCTGATACCACTCGTGGTCTGTGTCGCCTTCGCGGCGGCGGCCGCTCGGCTGGCCGCCAGACCGGCGGGACTGCTTCACCGCCCCGTGGGCGCGCCGCCCACGGGTGCAGCTCGGGAGATCGACGCCGTCGTCGGATCATCACCACTGGGCATCACTGCCGATGCCGGTGATCGCGGGCGTCGTCTGAGAGAACTGGGTTGCTGGTCGCAATCGCGCCGGACGCCGACGCCTGGCTCGCCCGGATGGGGAATCAGACCGGGTCATTTCCCCTGCTGTTCAGTTCCTGAAACCGCCGTGCCAGAGAAGTGATCTGTGCGTCATGTCCCGGTCGGTCCGCGCCAATCGCCTCATCCTCGCCCCGCACCTGGGACACGATCTGCAGGCCAGCACCCCGGTCTCAGGCCTCGACCGGGTCAGCTGGTGACCAACGCCGTCTGCAGGCTGCTGGAAGATCGCCGGCGGGCGATCGCGCAATCACCATCATCGCGCCCGGCATGCAGCGAGGGCGGTTCAACCGACCGTCGTCGTCGCCAACCACATTGTGCGCGGGCTGCCATGCGGAGTGACGGGCGGATGCTGCCGATCACTGTCTGTTGGTCTGAGCGCCCGGTGCGGCGCGTTTCTGTGAGGCTGGCCTGAGGCTGCGGTGACCCGGCGCAGGCTCCATGAGGCATCATCTTCCCGAGGCTGCTCACGGACGACAGGCCGTTCCACTCGGGGCCGCCCGGCTGGGCTCATCCCGTGCTACCGATCGCGCGTGGCTGGTTTGCGGGATGCCGGCGGCCCTGCGTCGGGGTGCTGGCACCTTGACCGCCCCGGCGACGTTTGTGGGCGTCGCTGATCGGGCTTTTGGTCAGATGGAGATGCTCCGCGCAGGCGAGCCGTCTGCGTTGTGATCGAAAGTTCGTCGCTGTTCGTCTGAAGGTGTGGCCGAACCATCTCCTTCGACTCATGGAAGACCGAGCCGGAACCGGTCCCGAGCGGACGTCAGCCTCGTATTGGTCTCGGTCTCGCACGGGCCAGCGCCGCCCGCCCTCACGCCGACGTGGTTCCCGCTACCGGTTCGGCCTGCAGGCTGAGCATGACTCAGTGGCTGTTTCGCCGAATCGCGCAAAGCGCCTCGGTCATCTCCCGCGGCCGGCTGCGCATATGCGGCGCCTCCGCCGCCGGACACTGAGCAGCCCGCGCCCGCCAACACCGGCCGCCCGGCCGCCGGCGTCGCTCGCCACCGCACTGGGTAGCTCGGGCATGGCGCCGACTCGGTGACACCGAAGACGCCGGTGAGCTTTTCAGGCGCATCCGCCCTCGTTCGTGAATCCGCCGCGCGGACTCGCGCCCCGCAAATGCGCGTCGGCACAGCAACCTCAGACGAGCGGGTGCTGCGGGCGGCTGAGTCGGGGTGAGCGACTGCCGCGAGCGGCCTCGATGACGCAACACGGCGTATTGAGACCATGCTCACCAGGCTGGCATCGTGACGACTGTAGCGCTCCGAATTGACAGGTCTCTCGCCCTGCTGTTGGCAAGCATTTCACCCGCACGTCGAGATCCGACAATGTAACGACGTTCTCCGGTCACTCCGGCGGGGTCCTCAGCGCGAGCCGTTGACCCGGGCGGCGCCGACAGCAACGCCAGGCCAACGGGCGATCATCGCGGAATGCCCGGGCTCCGCAGCGACCTGGGCCTCGCCGACGATAACGCGGTAACTCGGGTTGAACACTCGCCCGGGCTGCGTCATCACCAGTCGGCTGACGCGCTCGAGCGCGGCTGGTCTCCCGACCTCGCGAAGACCGGACGACTGCCGGTCGGCACGGCTGCTGGGAGCCAGGCATGGTTCACTGAAGTGATCGTGAAGAACTCAGGACTAAGGATGACCAGCCATTGCTGGGGCTTTTGCTCCCCGCAATCACCGGACTTCTGGATGGAGACGTGACACCCCGTTCTCGACGGCGACGATGAAGTCGATGCGTCGCCCCGGAAATGACGAAGACGGCGGTGGGGCTGGGCCGCGCAACGCTGCCGGAGTCAATCGGCGTGGGGTGGACGAAGCTCAAGCATTCGTCGTCCTGAATCGGTGCTTTCGAGTCCTGCCCGGACAGACCAGCTCTGTCGAAAGGTTTGTTCGGCGCATTCAACGGTCGTGCTGGCTGATCTCGTGCTCGAACGTTCAGCGAACCACGCGAACCGGGACCGCCCGGCAACTGATCGATCGGGCGAAGTCGCGCTGCCTGATGATCGACAGCGGTGCGCATGTTCCAGGTGCGTCGACCTCGTTTCCTCGTAGTAGCGGTCGAGGGCGGCTGGCGCCGACGCTGTTTGCCACCGCCGAACCGGTGACCGTGGGACAGACGACGACGCGGGCGCGTGCTGGGTCCCGGCGGATGGATGCGGGTCACGCTCTGGTGGTCGCGGGCGTGCTCTGGGGGTTTGTCTGTGGCACGGTCTGACGCGATGACCGTCAGCGGCTGACGCCGGCTGACCGACAGGCCGGGGCGGCTGCGGCTGCGGGCCTCCGTGGCGGCCCGTGTTGTCTGATCCCCGTCCGCCCAACTGCCGACCTCGGGATCGGCCCGGCAACCACAGCCTGCACCGTCTCACGATGCCAGATGACATCGGTCGCTGAACTCGCAACCGGCTTCGCCACCGCGGGCGTCTGGACTCCTGTGCCAGATGCCGTCAGGTCGACTGACCCGCGCAATGCGCGCGGTGCTCGGGGCGCGCCACGACGGCGACCTGCGCCCTGTCGTGAGCCAGCGGGCGCGGGCCTGGGCACGAGGCCGACGCCCGCGCCTCCCGCGCCGTGGCTGCGGCTTTCGGCGCGGGCTCACGCGACCGCGCTGTTATCTTCTCGTCACCCCATTTCACTGCGGAGACTGCTCGTGCTGACGTCGGGCGCTGGGCCGGGAGCGGGCTGCGATCCCGGCTGCTGTTTCTGCTGTATCGTCGATGACGCGGTCTCGGCGACGAATGTTCCGATCTCCTTCTCCCGGTGTGACCGCGCCCGATCGAAGGATCGCCCGCAACGGCGCCTCGGCTTTCTGGGCGCGGCTGCAGCGAAAAGGACAATGACAGGCCTCACTGGCTGATCGTTGCGGTGCCGGACGTCGAGCGGTGAGCTCGATGGTCGGTTTCAACCTCGCCGATGCGCTGTCATCGTCCGCTCGACGGATCAATCATCGGCACAGGCGGCCGATAACGACTCTTTCCTGAGCAGTCGGCATCGAGCTCGGCGCGCGATGGCTGTCGCCTGACGCCTCGGATCTGCGCGTGGGCGTCGACAGGCGGGCGAACTTGACGGAGGCCGGGCAACGGCCCCACCGCTGGCACGGCGAGGCACGACGACATCCGCCCGTCGACCTCGCCGTCGCTCCGTTTGTAATCACCGCACTCGCCCGGTCGGCGCAGCGGCTACCGGGACCGGACCCGCGGCAGAAGGTGGTGGTGCTCGCAGGATGGTGGGGAACCCTGGCCGGTGCCACGGGCTTCCGAGGTCTCCGGGCAGTGGCTGCAGGGGCATTTCCCCAGCTGCGCGGGCGGCTCGTAATCGGCGCATCGTGCTGAGCCCGGCGGCGATGAGGCTGCCGGGCGTCTCACTGCGTCGCCTCCGGACTCCAGGCGGGCGGCAGACGAGCTCTACGCCAGCCACAAGCCGCGACGCTACTCGCGCGACGGGCTGCAACAACGCAGCGCTGATGCGATGTTTCCTGACCGATCTCAGCCGGTGCGGCGGTTGGCGCGAGCATGAGCTGGCGGTGCCAGGCCGAGGTGCAACGCCAGCGTGCGGCTCGTCGTCATTGACGCCCGGGCTACATTTCGACTGTTGATCCGTGAGGCGAGGCTCCGCCGACGCCTCGCAGGCGCTGGCTCGTTGAGCAAGTGACGGGCGTGATGCGCCGAGCCGGGCGGCCCGTCGGCGGTCGTGAGACCGCGGCTGGGCTGGCGCCAGCTCCGCGACCTCGCAGTATCACCGAGGCTCGACCACATCTGATCAGCAGGCCAGTCATGGGGCACCGTGGGAGTCCGGAGTCCAGCAGGGGCACATTCATTTCAGCCATTAACGGCACGTGACCACTGTGGTGCCTGCTATCGCCCCAGCGGGGGTGGCTGGCGCCTCACGAAACTTTCGTGGTGAGGAGGAAAGCCATCGTCGGAATGCTCCATTCCCGTCGGTGTGGTGACGGTTTGCGATCTCGAGCTGACTTACCTGCTCGATCTCGGCGTCGGCCGCCTGACCCGCACCGACGCTACTGGCTCGTCGGTATCGACTGGTCGGGCTCGAGATCTTTATCTCCATGAAACGACATGCGTCCGTCACGCCGGCGGTCCGTCTGGCTGGCCGGCGATCACGGCTTTCACTCGTGAACGAGATAATCTCGACAGATCAAACAACGACACCGGAAACGCCGACATCGGCAACGATGAGGTCGCACCGGGCTAAAATACCGCGTGGTGAAACGGCCTGTGTTCCACTACGAAGCCGATAATGCTGAAATGATGACAGGCTCGGACTCGTACTTTCAAGCCAAAGCGTCCGGTGTCCGCTGGCGTGGGCAAACACTCGCGGCGTATGCGCGTATCGCGCCAACGCGAGGCCGCCACGAATCGCGATCTCCGCGACCAGTACACGTCGTGTCGGTATCGCCGATGGCGCATCGTATTAAACAGTGCCAGCAGCCAGGCGCAGACGATGATGAAGATGTCGGTCCGGCAATGGGCAGATCGTTTGTTGTTATAGACTCGCTCGTGAATCGTGCGCGCCGGTGCCGGGCTGTGGCGCGTGTGTCGTGCTTTCAGGCAGTACTGGTTTCTCGAACATTCGACATTGGCTACCGACCCGCGGCGCCGCTGCGTATCATTTCTGACGGCACGTGCGCAGCCCTCCATCCCCGACGACCGCCGGCCTGGCGCCCTCGGGAACCGACGCGATGTTTCCGACTGTTGACTCGGTTTCGGCATCTTGATCGGAAAAACCCGAGTGAAGACGGTTGCATCGACTCGTGCTGATCGCCTGGGCGCGCACCGCCGACGTCGCGCTCGGCTGAAACTGTTCTGGGCTATGCTCGTCATCTTAATAGTGGAGGACGACGGGCGATGACGAATGACAAGGCAGACGCGTGCGCGGGCGTCGACCGGAGGGCGCGGTCGCGCCAGTGAACCAGACGGTGGGCGACGACAAGTACTGTCCCAGCAGCCGGGCGCTGGTACGGGGCAACGGAACTCGGCGTGAACACTAATCGACTGTTTCACGATGCGATCTTGCCCGAGCCCGTGTGCGGCTCCTGAACCGTGGTCGTGCTGCTCCGGCGATGTCCGCTCGGCATTTATCGTTCAGTTGACGAAGGCTGGCGGTGCGACGGCGAGCCACAACTCTGACCAACCGCGACGCAACATCGGCGTCAATCTGCGGCGCCAGGCGTGTTGTCAGTCGATCGGGTGTCGCGAGCATGCTCAGATACATCGGTACGTGGGGGTGAAAATCGGGCTGGCTGCGGACCGCCGAGGCACGGCGTGGAGCATGATCGTTGAGCGGCGGCAGATCTGTCGGTGCCAGGTTTGAACTCCGGCAGCTTCCGCTGTCCGGGTAACGGTTGACGGGTGGCCACGGTGACGTCGACGACCGCGGCCGAGGCCAGGGGTTCTCACCCAGTGGCTGCAAACTGCATGATGCTCGAGGTCGCTCACCGTCTACATCCCGCAACCGAGTCTCCAGCAACAGCAGAACGCAACTCGTGGAGTCGGTGGCTCGCTTCGGTGTATGATCTCCTGAAAGTCGGGCTGGAACCCGGGGCGTGTTCCGGTGGTCACCGATGCAACCCTCGATCACCGGCGTCCCGGGAGGAAGCCGCTGAGCGCGGGCCGGGCGCGCTCTCGGGGAACTGATATCGATCCATGCCAGGCAACCGCTTGGTGTCACGGCGTCGTCAATGGACGAGTTCTCTGCAATCGCGTCGAGACCGAAAGTTTCTTTCTTCTCGGTCAGCTGGTCTTCATCAGTCGGCCTTCGACCCGTGTTTTGGTTACGTCGGCTCGGCCATCGACTGTTTTGTTAACTGTTCCCGAAGCCATCGACGACGTGACTTTCAGATGACGCCTTCTCGCGAGCCCGGTCGCTTTTCGGGGCCTGTGGCCTCGATCCTGAACCGTCGCTGCGACGCCAGCCTCGGGAAAGGACCCGTGCGCAATGCCGTAATCGGCGGGGATTCGACTCCGCCTGGTGTTTTCGCGCCGCCCAGACGACGACAGCACTCTCGCGTGGCAGAAATTCGACCGCAGCCAGGTGCCGATCATTAAATCGACGCCTGTGGAAGCGCCGGGCTCTACCTGTTTCAGGGCGCGGTCCCCGGAGGTTTCGGGGAGCATGTCGCCGCACCGTGGCCGGGCAACGGTGTTCGGTGGATAACCTCCTCGTTCTCCCAGTGAATCGCCAACACTACTGAACAGGCTTTATTTGTCGGGGCTGACGTTAACGTCGCTTGCACCGGGCGACGACGGCGACCGGCAGCAGTTCGGTCACGACGCTTCCGGGCCGGTGGTGACAGTGCCGACGGTAGCGAACCACCCGATGGTGACGGTGACCGACGGTCGGCACGACCGCGACGCAGACCGACCGTGCCTGTCGACCGGATCTGCAGAAGGACGATGGCGGGCTGTTGAGGGGCCACCGAGATGGCTGCCAGCGCACTCAGCGCCCGGCGCCCGTCTTCGGCGGATGACCGGTTGGACCGCAAGGCGACGGCGTGGCGAACCCCTCGGGGTTTGATGGGCGATGCGCTGCGGCGCCCGGGCGGCGGGCGTGAAGATGATCGGGCGGATCGCCCCATGAGACAGCCCGGGAGGCTCGGAAGGTGTGCCACGCCGTCACCGCGGCGGATGCCACCGGGCCAGGGCACTGCACCCGGGCGGACGGTGATGATGAGCTCACCACTGGGTGGCTGGCAGCAGGCTGGTGACTACGACGGGCGAGAATCAACCACCGACTTGAAATCGGCGCCGGGGCTGCCCGTGCGATCGCTCGGCTGGCCGATCAACTAAATGTAACCTGACGATAGGCCAGGTATCAGGCGATGTTCATTCGGCCGCGCCTGACGCAGATCTGAACCGTGAAACCTGGCGTCCCGACTTCACGCCAGGGTTCACAGCTGCTCGTGCCCCGTCCGCGACGAGCTTCCGGGCTGCGCGAGGACAACTGCACCGCCGCGCGGTGACCGGCACTGGGGCTGAGCGGGCGGTGCTGCTGCCGAGGGCACTGAGGGAGACTGTGTGTGTGTGGCGGCCTGTCCCGGCTCGCGCGGCGGCGAGGCTGAGGCGTCGTATGCGCCTGCTGTGCGCGACCAGGCTGTGACCGGGTCCGGGCGGTGGCTCGTGTGCCCGTGGCGGTCCGGGCGGGTGCGCGCGGGGTCTGGTCTCCCAGCTCCCGGCAATGTTCACGATGATCTGCACGCCTGACGGCTGCCACGCTCTGAACCGTCGAACCCACCCGTCTCGACTGAGGGCGACTTCCGTCGAACCGGCGATCGCCTTCACCCGAGCCTGCCTGCCTGTCTGGCTGGCTGCCTCAGCCTCTCGCGCCGGCGTCTTTTCAGCCGGTGAAACTTCCGAAAAGGCTGGCGACGAAGTCTGGTCTGCGCGTGACGGGACACATTCCCGCCTGGGGGTCGGTGCCAGTTTCGACCTGGCTGACCACTTGCGCCCCGAGGCGGCATCGTCTGCACGGCAAATGCTCGACGACGCCGTCGCCAGATACCACCGCGAGCAGGTGACCTGCACCGCGAACCGCCGGCGTGGAGGAAAAAGTCTCAGGCCGGCCGGTCGGGGCATGGTGGCCACCTCGGCCCTGGGCGGGCTTCGACGGACACAATGCATGCACGACGGGGCACCTTCCTGATGGCCACCGGCAGGTGAGGCGCGCCCGTGCGTGAGCGAGCCGGTGGTTCGGTTCCGGCGAATCGCGCGATCTGAAAGTGTCGTTCCCCGAGACCGAGTCGTCGGCGCGATGCGATGACGCTGAGTGACGTCGCTTTTGCCCTCGCTGATCCATGCGGAGCGACGTCGACTTCGCCATAACGGATGATCTGATCTATGACGCCAGCACTACGCGCGGTCGCGCCACGCGCCGAAGCCAGCTCATAACTACGGCAACGGCGCGCCGATACGGCTCGGCGGTGTGCGGGCTGTGCCGGGCGACTCGACGGTCATCTCGGGCTCGAAAATCAACGCTGCGGCACCTGGGCTTCAGCTGCGAAGCTGTTCACCGCCGCCGCGCCGGCGAAGAAAGTGCGCCTCCCATCGGCATCGTCGCGGATCGTAACTGCGGGTTTGAACTGAGCTTTCGACTTCAAGTCTGTCAACGCCGATCGCTGGCCAGCGGCTGTGAACGGGCACGGGCGCGTCGCTTTACTGCCGTCCGACGGTTCTTCAGACGCGGTACGCTGAACCGGCTCGATGATTTCGAACGACCGGTGACGAGACGCTTCGGTAACACCGTGGTTCGTCGTCGTCAAATAATCAGGCTGGGCATCACCGGCGGGGCAGGCGATGACCGGGTGAGCAGGCCTCGTGGGCCGAGGCTGCCACCGAGTTCGGCAGTTTCACCGGAAATGACGCTCGAGCGTGTTTGGTCTGCCTGGAGCTGGTTGCCTACCGGCTCAACGGCTTTTCCCCACCACGCGAGCAGGCGGTTCACTATGACTTAACGACAACGCGGGTGAGGCAGCCCACAACTACGTGCGGTGGTAACGGCGAGGCCGGGTACCCGCCTCCGGGATCGACTGATCTCAGGCAACCGCAGAAGGGCGCGCCCCGGGCTCGGGCCGCGGTCTGGCACCACCAGCAACCCGCCGGCTGACGGCAGCTGAAATGACGGGCAATCCTCGAGGCCGGCGTTGGTCATCGGCAACTTTCGACGACGGCGATCGGACTGCCTCGAAATGCTCAAGACTCGATGTTGGCCGTACTGCTGAGTGAACTGAGAGCAGGCAACCCGACGACCTCGACCGGAGTCTATCGCGGGTAACGTATCGCTCTGAGCTGAGCCGGGTCGGCTGGTTTGAAATTGACTGCTGTGTGGCCAACGCTGAATATGGTTTCACTGTGCGCGCGCGGCATTTCGATCATTATCTCGTTCGATCTTTCCCCAATCCCACCTCGACAGGCGCTGATGACGTGGGCCCGCGTGGTGACGTCTTCAGGCCATGTGGGGTCGCGGATGAGCCAGGCGGGCCGCTTTGCGCGTGGGCGTCGACCGTGATTTTCCAGCCGGCCTGGTCGCCGGGTCGCCGATCTGGCTCGAACTGCTCGCCCGACGTTCGAGGCCAGACGGGCAGTGAGCGCGAATGACGACCCGGCGTGGCATCACTGACGGGCCACACGGCGCGCCCGGTCCCCGGGAACGGCTGGACCCGGCGGCGACTCCAGTGCCCGGGCGGCCTGTCGGTGGGACTGAACTGTGGCGCCCGGCGCGGGCTGCTGAACCCCACGGCGTCTGTCGTCGGAAGCCTGCGTCTGATGTGGTGGCCGCCGCTCGAAAGATCGCTGCGAACGAATCCTCGAAACCGGCTGACGGTGAACCCACGGCCCGGCAGTCATGCCGCCCTCGTCCTGCGCTGCCGACGACGGTCTGTCCAGCAGGCTCGCGCATTTTGAACCGTTTTCAGCTCGAGGCTGGTATGTCTGACTTC